>Ga0255338_1000557_pt1 | contig 111005 bp, 116 predicted proteins | sample MeOH1_35cm_T4_19_FD_203715 | JGI IMG/M metagenome (GOLD analysis project Ga0255338, IMG submission 203715) | Sandy soil microbial communities from University of British Columbia, Vancouver, Canada - MeOH1_35cm_T4_195 | ecosystem: Engineered > Artificial ecosystem > Sand microcosm >...
TCGCGCTGCCGTCGGTGCGCCTGAGCGGCCACTACCTCGCGATGGCCACGCTGGGCTTCGGCGAGATCGCGCACGTGGCGTTCGTCGAGGCGAAGTCGATCACCGGCGGCTTCGACGGCCTCTCGGGGATTCCGTTCGCGTCCATCGGCGCGTACCAGTTCAGCACCGCCCGCGCGAACTACCTGCTCGTGTGGGGGACGGCGCTGGTCGTGCTCCTGCTTGCGGCGGGAATCGCGTCCCGACGTCCCGGCCGCGCCATGCGCGCACTGCGTGCATCCGAACTCGGTGCCCGGGCGTGCGGCGTCGACACCGTTCGCGTGAAAGTCGAGGTGTTCATGGTGTCGGCGGCGCTCGCGGGCCTCGCCGGCGCGCTGTACGCGGCGGTCATCGGCTTCGTGTCGCCGTCCACGTTCACGCTTGAGCTGTCGATCACGCTCGTGGCGATGGTCGTCCTCGGCGGGACACGCTCGCTGCTCGGGCCGGCGCTCGGTGCCGTGCTGCTCACCTTGCTGCACTACCCGGACATCGTTCTGCCCGGCGTGCCGGCTGCCACCCTCGACATCATCAAGAACTGGGAGGCCGACGTCTACGCCGTCGTGCTCATCGCCGTCATGCTGCTCGCCCCCGACGGCCTCGCCGGCCTCGCCCGCTCGCTGACGGCGCGCTTCTCAGCGCCGCCGCCCCCCGTCGCCGAGGAGGAAGCCGCGTGAGCCTCCTCTCGGTCCAGGGTGTGACGAAGCGCTTCGGCGGTGTGACCGCCGTGGACGACGTGTCGTTCGAGGTCTTCGACGGGCAGATCAAAGCCGTGATCGGGCCGAACGGCGCGGGCAAGTCCACGCTGTTCAACGTGCTCACGTGCTTCGAGCGGCCGGACGCCGGCCAGGTGTCGTTCGACGGACAGGTGCTCACCGGGAAGCGGCCGCACGCCGTCACGCGGCGCGGGGTGGCGCGCACGTTCCAGAACACGCAGCTGTTCGAGGAGATGACGGCGCTCGAGAACGTGCTCGTCGGCCGGCACCCGCACACGCACGCGGGCTTCATCTCGTCGGCGCTGCGCCTACCGCGCGCGCTGGCCGAGGAGCGGACGGGTCGCGAGGATGCTGCGGCGCTGCTGCGGCTCGTCGGCCTCGGCGACGCTGCCTCGCATCCCGCAGCCGACCTCCCGCACGGACACCGCCGACTGCTCGAGATCGCACGTGCGCTCGCCACCGAGCCGCGCCTGCTGCTGCTCGACGAGCCCGCGGCCGGCCTCAACAACAGCGAGACTCGGGCACTCGCGGACACGCTGTACCGCATCCGCGACCGCGGCGTGACCATCATCGTCGTCGAGCACGACATGGGCCTGGTCATGGAGGTCTCCGACGAGATCGTCGTACTCGATCAAGGCCGCAAGATCGCCGAAGGCCCGCCTCGGCTCATCCAGAAAGATCCCGCCGTGGTCGAGGCGTACCTCGGTGAGGGCGACGCCGAGGAGGTGGGGAGGTGACCGATCTCCTCACCGTCGAGGCGCTCTCGGCGGCGTACGGTCGCGTGCGCGCGCTGCACGACGTGTCGCTCACCGTCGCGTCCGGCGAGTGCGTGTGCCTCATCGGCGCGAACGGCGCCGGAAAGTCGACGCTGCTGCGCTGCCTCGGCGGCCTGCTGCGTCCCGCGGGCGGTCGCATCCTGTTCGACGGACAGCCGATCACCGGCGTTCCCGCGGAGCGCCTCGTGCGCCGGGGCGTCGCGCTCGTCCCCGAAGGCCGCCGCCTCTTCGCGCCGATGAGCGTGGCCGAGAACCTGCGTCTGGGCGCGCTGCCGCGCGGTCGCGTCCCGTCCCCCGAGTTCGCCGAGGACCTGGCGCGCATCCACGCGCTGTTCCCGGTGCTCGAGGCGCGAGCCTCGCAGGCGGCAGGTACGCTCTCCGGTGGCGAGCAGCAGATGCTCGCGGTCGCACGCGCGCTCATGTCACGTCCGCGGCTGCTGCTGCTCGACGAGCCGTCACTCGGTCTCGCCCCGAAGGTCGTCGCCGAGATCTTCGGCGCTTTGGACGCGCTGCGCCGCGACGGCCTCACGGTCCTGCTCGTCGAGCAGGACGCGCGACTCGCGCTCAAGCATTCGGATCGTGGTTACGTGCTGCGGACGGGGGCCATCGCAAAGGCCGGAAAGGCCGCAGATCTGCTCGCCGATGACGATATCCGACTCATCTACCTCGGCGCCTGGCACGGGGAAGGGGAGAAGTAGCATGCCCATCTGGAACCCGGAGTACGAGACCATCGGCCGCGAGGACCTCGCGGCGCTGCAGCTCCGGCGGCTGCAAACGACGGTGGCGTGGGTCCACGAGCGCGTCCCGTACTACCGCGACGCCATGCGCGCCCGCAGCGTGGAGCCGCGGCACATCAAGTCGCTTGCCGATGCGCGCCTGCTGCCGGACACCGACAAGACCGCGCTGCGCGACACCTACCCGTTCGGGATGTTCGCCGTCCCGCTCGAGCAGGTCGTGCGCGTGCATTCCTCCTCGGGCACGACGGGCAAGCCGATCGTCGTCGGCTACACGAAGGGCGACCTCAACACGTGGGCCGAGCTCACCGCGCGCGTGGCGTCCGCCGCCGGCGTGGCCGAGCACGACCGCGTGCAGATGGCGTTCCTGTACGGCATGTTCACGGGTGGATGGGGCATGCACTACGGCGTCGAGCGCATCGGCGCCACAGTCGTCCCCGCAGGCTCCGGCAACACCGAGCGGCACATCGAGATGATGCAGGACTTCGGCACGACGGCCCTCGTCTCCACGCCCAGCTATGCGCTCTACATGGCCGAAGTCGCCGATCGGCTCGGCGTCGATATCCGCTCGCTGCCGCTGCGGGTGGGGCTCTTCGGCGGGGAGCCGTGCGGAGAGGGGATGCGCGGCGAGATCGAGGCGCGCCTCGGCATCCTCGCCACGGACAACTACGGGCTGTCCGAGGTCATGGGACCGGGCGTGTCGGGCGAGTGCGAGCATCAGTGCGGCCTGCACATCGCCGAGGACCACTTCCTGTGGGAGCTCGTGCACCCGGGGACCGACGAGCCGGTGGGCGAGGGGGAGGAGGGCGAGCTGCTCATCACCTCGCTCACGAAGGAGGCGTTCCCGGTGCTCCGCTACCGGACGCACGACCTCACGACCATCAGGCTCGAGCGCTGCGCGTGCGGTCGAACCTCGGCGCGGATGGACAAGGTGCGCAAGCGTACCGACGACATGCTGATCATTCGCGGCGTGAACGTCTTCCCGAGCCAGATCGAGGACGTGCTGTTCAGGATCGAGGGAATCGAGCCCCACTACCTCATCGTCGTCGACCGCAAGCACGGCATGGACGACATCGAGGTCAAGATCGAGGTCGCCGACGCCATCTTCTCCGACGCCATGGCCGACATGGTCGGATTCACGAAATCCGTGGCCAACAAGCTCCACGCAGTCATCGGCCTGAATGCAAAGGTCACGCTCGTAGAACCTGGTACCATAGAGCGCACGGCCGGCAAGGCCAAACGCGTCCTTGACCGTCGCGGTGGGTGCTGACGCGCGGCGAGCTCACACAGTACGAACAGCTGAAACAGCGAACGAATCACGGGGGAACATGCCGAGCTGGGTCACGTACGTCCTCGTCGGTTTCGGCGTGCTGCTCATCGTGGCGGGCGCGCTCGTCGGCGGCTGGCTCTTCTATCAGCGCCAGGTACGCCGGGCGGTCGTCCGGCTGTTCAGTGCGCGCGAAGCAGTGCAATCCGCTGCATCGGCGCTGGAGAACGTACTCGACCACCTCTCTGCCGCCGATGACGAGACGCTCACGGCGTTCGCGAGCGACCTCAACCAGGAGGACCGTCGCGCGCTGCACGAAATCTCGCTGAAGATGCGCATCGTCGGCGAGGATCTCGCCGGACTGCCACTGCCGAAGGCGGCGTGGCCGACCGCGACGCTTCTGGAGCGCGCGGCGTTCCGGATATGCGAGGAGGCGGGGAGGGTGGGGGACCTGACCGATCCCGTCGCCGTACTCGAGGCGCTCGCCGCGGTGGACACCGCGACCGTACGTCAGGTGCGCAAGACCGCCGACGACGAACTCGATGTTCTTCGAGAACGTTACGGTGTGGAGGACACGGCCGTGTACGGAGGGGGATTATACATCTAAGCTGTTGCGCGGGGGGCGCGACGGCGGCACGGCCGTTGCGAGGGGGAGCGTGAGCTTACGATGACGTATGCGACTATGGAGATGCACAGGTCACCCGTGACGAAGACGATACGTAAGGTTCTTCCGTGGCTGGTGCTGGCGATCGTCCTTGGAACGGTGGTCACGTCGTTCCAGAAGTATCAGACCGCGGCCAAGAACTCTGCCAACAGACCGCTGCCCTCTGCCCTGACCGTCCACCTCCCAACGGTTCCCGGCGCGACGGCATCGACGACCGGGAAGGGCACGAAGGTCTCTGCGACGACCAAGACGACTGCGAAGAGCAGCACGACGGTCCTCGTGCTCATCGACGGCCTCAACTTCCACAACGCTCCCAACCGCGTGTCGGACTCCTATCGAGGACTCGACAAGGGCGAGAAGCTCGTGTGGATGTCTACGAAGAACGGCTGGTATCAGGTCAAGGCGTCGGACGGCCAAGTCGGCTGGGTGAGCGCGGGCGGCAAGTACACCAAGCTCGTCAGGGGGCGCTGATCGCGTATGGCGAACATCATCGGCGAGGCACATGAGTTCTGGCGTGTGCGACTGATGCGCATGGACGAGTCGGGCGAGCCCGACCTCGAGTGGCGCGACGACATCCTCTACCGCACGCCGCCGCAGTCCGCGGATCGCTCTGAGGCTGTGTTCCGCATCGATGCGGTGAGCCTCGACGGCCAAGAGCGCGTCGTGCCGGTGGCCGAGTTCGCCGACAGTGACACGGCCCGCAATTACATCGATCAGATGGAGCAGGACCTGGCGGAGATGACGCGGTCGCAGTTCGAGCGCGCGTATCTTGCCGGCGCCGACGCACCTGTCGAGAAGTAGCCACTATCTGGCGCTGCAGTACCGGTGGTTATCGCTGAGGGCTTCTCGCTCGGTCGCGCGGCCACGGCGCCACCGGCGCACCCTCACCGCAAACCCTCGCTCGCCCCTCACAGCCCAGAGGGCTTCCGACACCCGCACACTCCTGCAGGGGGACCGGTGTCCAAACCACGACTTAACATAAGATGCATTATCAGGCGTAGACCGTAGAGGCGGAGGGGTGCGTGCGCCCACGATGTGGCGCTCCCTCTGCGCCGAGAGGCGCCAGTTGACCTGGCCGTTCCCCCTCGACTTCTCGTGCGCGTTGCGCGGTGAGAAGAGTGCAGCCCCGGACCGCGGCTTCTCCGCAGCCCGGGGCCGTCCAGCCGGCGCCCATCGTAGTCACGGCGCCAAGAATGGATGTCAGCCTTCGTGCCTACGCTTCCTCGCGAGCGGCCTCGGCCTGGACCTCGGCGTTGAACGCCGGCGAGTCAACGGCCAGCCCCTCGCTCTCGTGCGGCAGGATCAGGTTGAGCACGATGCCGAGGACGGTGGCGAGCGCCATTCCCGGAATCGTGTACTTGCCGATCGGAATCGTGAATCCGCCGGTCTCCATGCCGATGCCTACGACGAGCACGACGCTCGCAAGGATCAGGTTGCGGCTGTGGCTGAAGTCGATGCCGCTCTCCACGAGGAGCCGAAGCCCGCTCGAGGCGATCAGGCCGAACAGCAGCAGTGAGATCCCGCCCATGACCGGCGTGGGGATCGAGTGGATGGCCGCGCTGACCTTGGGCACGAACCCGCCGATGATGAACGCGAACGCACCGGCGTACCAGAACAGCTGCGTCGAGAAGACCTTCGTGACGGCCATGACGCCGATGTTCTCCGCGTATGTCGTGGAGGGCGTGCCGCCGACAGCACCGGAGACGGCTGTGGCGAGCCCGTCACCGAACAGCGACTCCGGCAGCATGGACGTGAAGTCTTTGCCGACGATCTCGTTGATGACCAGCAGGTGCCCGATGTGTTCGACGATCACCACGATCGCGACCGGCGCGATGATGAGCATCGCATTCAGTTCGAACTTCGGGAACACGAGGTGCGGCAGCCCGACCCACGCCGCCTGCGAGAGGCCCGAGAAGTCGACGAGTCCGAGCGCGATGGCCGAGACGTAGCCAACGATGATGCCGAGCAGCACCGGAATCGTCTTCAGGAACCCTTTGAAGAAGCTGGAGAAGACGATGGCCGCACCGAGCGTGATGACTGCGGCGAGCAGCCCCTTGAGATTGACTCCCTGGGTCGGATCCGCGAACGGGAACATCGCCATCTTCACGGCGGTGGCGGACAGCCCCAGGCCGATGACGATCACGACGGAGCCCACCACAGCGGGCGGCAGGATCGTGTTGAGCCATGACGTCCCGAACAGCTTGATGATGCCGGCGACGATCATGTAGACGATGCCTGCGGCGACAAGGCCGCCGAGCGCGAGCGGAATGCGGCTCGGGTCCAGCGCAACGCCGTTCTTCGTGGCGCCTATCACGGCGGCCAACGGCGCGATGAACGCGAAGCTCGAACCCAGGTAGCTCGGTATCTTGTTGCGCACGCAGATGAGGTACAGGATCGTGCCGAGTCCGGAGGTCATGAGACCGATTCCGGGATCGAGACCGGTCAAGTACGGGACGAGCACGGTCGCGCCGAACATCGCCATCAGGTGCTGGAGTGCCAGCGGGATGGCGCGGGTGACGGGCATGGTTTCGTCGGTCTGAACGATCGCGGTTGCCACCCAAGCTCCTCTCGGTTGTCGAAAGCGACGGGAGCGAGTCCCGACGCAGTGGATTTGCTGCGCCTACCCGACGAGCTTCTGGATTGCGGGCAGGATGAACGTCACGACGAACGCCGCCGAGACGATCCACATCAGCGGCTTCACCTGGCCGGCTTTGCCGTGGAAGACCTTGATCAGCACGTAGCTGATGAAGCCGAACCCGATGCCGTAGCTGATGTTGTACGTGAGCGGGATACCGACGATCGTAAGGAAGGCCGGGAACGCCTCCTCGAGATCGGTCCAGGGGATTTCGCGGACGGTGCGCATCATGAGGAAGCCGACGACGATCAGTGCCCCGGCGGTGATCGGATACACGAAGTACGCGCCCGCGGGGGCCTGGAACCCGCTACCGACGAACGCCCCGTACTGCGCGGCGTTCGGAATCTGGAACCCGCCGCCCACAGTCCCGACGAGCGGCGACAGGAAGGCTGCGCCGGCGAACAGCACGGCGGTAATGACGGACGTGAGGCCCGTGCGGCCCCCCTCGGCCACACCGGCCGCAGACTCTATATAGGTCGTGATCGAGCTCGCACCGAAGAGGCCGCCGACCGACGCCGCGATCGAGTCGATCGTGAGGATGTTGCGGATGCCAGGAACGCGACCGTCCTCGCCCACGAAGCCCGCCTGCTCGCCGACGGAGATGACGGTCCCCATCGTGTCGAAGAAGTCGGTCAGCATGATCGCGAAGACCAGCAGCAGTAAGCCTGGTGTGAAGACCTGCGTGATCGCGAGACTGCCGTTCACGGTCTGGAACGGTGCGAAGAACGTGGAGAAGTTCGGCGCAGCCACGATGGAACTCGGGACTTCCGCCACGCCCAGCAGGAGGGCTGCGGCGGTGGCGACGAGGATTCCCCACAGGATGTCGCCTTTGATGCGGAGCGCCATGAAGATGAGGATCGCGAACAGGCCGATCAGCGACACCCAGACGTACTTCTGCGTGAAGTCGCCGAGCCCGACGAGCGTGATGGGCGCCGGCTTGATGAGGCCGCCTTCGTTCAGTCCGATCGTCGTGATGAAGAGGCCGATGCCGACGCCGATCGCGCGCTTCAGGTCGAGCGGTATCGCGTCCATGACGGCGCTTCGCAGGCCGGTCAACACGAGCACGAGGATGATGAGGCCTTCGACGAAGATGACCGACATGCCCACTTGCCACGGCACGTTCGACTGCTGGAAGCCGATGACCGAGAAGGTCACGACAGCGTTCAGGCCCATGCCCGACGCCAGAGCGAGCGGTCGGTTCGAGATCAGACCCATGCAGAGGCACATGAGCGCGGCGCCCAGCGCCGTCGCGGTCGCGGCGCCGGCGAATGGCACCCCGGCGGCCGACAGGATGCCCGGATTCACGAAGATGATGTAGGCCATGGTCATGAACGTGGTGATGCCTGCGAGGATCTCCGTGCGTAGATTCGTGCCTCGTTCGCCGAACTTGAAGAAGTTCTCCATCGCACCAGCCTTTCGTAACGAGGATGCGTCCGTCCCTGATCACATCGTGTTGCGAAGTGCCTCAACCACTCCTTTCGTGGGATGGGCTGGCTGCGTCTTATGTAAAGTCACTCGGCGCCGCGTCCCGTTTCCGGCGTCCAGATCGCGCCAAGATATCGCGCTTCGCTGCGGTACCCCACCGCGGCCGCTTCGACGATCTGCTCGGCGATAGATGGTCTGAGATCGAGCGTCAGTAGGCGCGTGAGATCGACGAGTTCGACGCCGTCGATGGTGGCGTCGGCGGGTCGCGGAACGAGTTGCCCACCCACGGCGGTGCACAGGAACGTCAGGTTGACGAGGTGCCGACCGCCGGCGGGGTCGATCGTGTCGTTGATGAATAGCGGCCGTTCCAGACGGATCTCAAGTCCCGTCTCCTCGCGGACTTCGCGCACGAGGGCTTGTTCGAGCGTTTCCCCGTGCTCGACGCCGCCCCCCGGCAAGAGGTGATAGCGCCGCTGACCCTGTCGATGGCGAACGACGACGAGGCCGGTGGCCTGGGGGATCACTCCGGCCACGCGAACCCGCACGCTATCAGACACCCGTGCTCCCAAAGCCCCCCTCCCCTCGTGCTGTTTCGCTGAGATCCTCGACCTCGATGAGGGTGGCGCGTTCGACTGCCTGTATGACGAGCTGTGCGAGCTTGTCCCCGCGCCGTATCTCGATGGGCACGGCGGGGTCGAGGTTGATGGCGATGACCTTGATCTCGCCGCGGTAGTGACTGTCGATGAGTCCGGGCGTGTTCACGAGGCTGAGGCCCGCCTTAATGGCGAGACCGCTTCTCGGCTGAACGAAGCCGGCGCAGCCTTCCGGGATGGCGACGGCGATGCCGGTTGGAACGAGCGTTCGTTCGAAGGGCTGCAGCGTGACGTCGACCGCCGAGCGAAGGTCGAGACCTGCGTCGCCCTCGTGAGCGTAGGCGGGCATCGGCAGATCGACGTCCAGTCGCTTGACGTGCAGCTCCAAACCGTCCTCCTCGCGTTCAGATTCCGCGGACTATCGTCGGCAGGTACCGAGTGCAGGCCAACGCCGCTTCCTGCAACTGCTTTGGGTCATAGGGCCGAACCGATTGCGCCTCAGGCGTCGCTGCGGTCTCCGGCTTGAACTGCTGCAAGGCGTAGAGCGTGCCGCCGCGCAAGCGCTCGGCGATCCGCGGAAGGTCCTCGCACGAAACCGCCCCCGGATACACGGTCGTCCGAAACTCGTGGCGGACGTCGTGGGATACGAGCATCTCGATGCAAGCGGAGACGTTGCTCCAGATGTCGGCCGTGCCTGTCGCCGCAGGGTAGCGCGCCGCGTCTGCTTTTACGTCGAGGGCCACATACTCAACGAGACCCTCGGCGATCAGGAGCCGGAGCACGTCCGGCCGGCTGCCGTTCGTATCGAGTTTGACGCCGAATCCTTCCTCCGCCAGTGCAGCAAGGAGGGAGGGCAGATCCGGATCCTCAGTGGGCTCGCCGCCGGTCACTACCACGCCATCCAGCCACGACCGCTTCGATCGCAGGTGGGTGAGCAGCCCGCGCCAATCGAGTGATCCGGCCGTCGCCCGCTGGAGGCCGGGGTTGTGGCAGTACGGGCATCGCAGTGAACATCCGGACAGGAACAGGGTCGCCGACACGCGACCCGGCCAATCCAGCATTCCAGCAGGTACGAACCCGGTCAGCCGAGGCGACGGCGCGAGGGAGGCTCCCCCATCCGCTCTGCCAGTGACACCTTCCACGCTTCCCCCGACCCTCGATATCCGATGCCTACGACCCGTGCCGACCTAGTTCGCTAGCAGGGAGTCGATCGCTCGTCGATCCGGAACCTCGCCCCGCCACGACGCGACCTCGCTGCCCTTGGCGTCGACGACGACGATCGAGGGCGTGGAGAGCACGCTGTAGAAGGCAGCTTCAGCCAACCCATCGATCTCATCGATGTCGAACACCTCGAGGGGCTGCAGTCCCTCGCACGCGCGCTTGGCTGCGGGGCACCGCGGGCAGTTGCTCTTCACGAACAGCTTGACGTTCACGTGATCCTCCCGATTGCGGGTGCGCGGTTGTTACGAGGCCAGTTTGCCGTTGAGGTCGGTACGAATGCGGTCGTAGAGTTCGCCGACCTTGCTGCGGTTCCAGGTCTGGACTTTTGAGAAGTAGCCGACGATCCGCGTTACACCGTAGACATCGAGCGACCCGCAGAGCGGGCACTGCGACTTGAGTCCGCGCGAAGTCCGCTGGCACGACTCGCACACCGTGAATTCGGGCGAGAAGGCGATCTGCGAGCACTGCGTGTTGCGGAAGGTCTTCTCGACGAAGCTGCGAATCGACCCGGGATCCGGCTCGTGCTCGCCGAGCCACACGTGCACGATTGCGCCGGCTTCGATCAGCGGGTGGAATCTCGACTGCTTCTCGACGCGTTCGATGTAGTCGACGGGCGCATCGGCGGCAAGGTGTACGGAGTTGGTGTAGTAGTAGTTGCTGTTCGGAACGTCGCCCTTGACGACCGCTGCTGCCTGCGCCGGCCAGTACTTCATGTCGAGCTTTGCGAGACGGTAGCCGGCGGACTCCGCCGGGCTCTCCTCCAGAACGAGGTTGAACTTGTATCGCTCGGACAGCTCCCGGCACTTCAGCGACATCGCTGAGATCACCTTCAGGCCGAAACGCAGCGCCTCGTCGGACTCGTGCAGCTGCTGACCGGTGTGCACTTGGACCATCTCGTTGAGGCCGATGAGCCCCGCGAGGTAGGTCAGCTTCTCCATCTTGAGGTACGGCGCGCCGTCGAGGACCTGCGTCAGCAGGCCGAGCGGACCCTCCGATCCCAGGTCGAAGAGCTCCTGGATGAACGACCGCTTCTGCAGGTGCGCCTTGGCCACGAGCTCGAGTGCCTTGTTGACCTCCATGAACAGCGCGGCGTCGTTGCCCTGCGCCTTGTACGCGATCCGCGGGAGGTTGATGGTCACGTTCTGGAGCGCGGAGAAGCGCATTACTTCCGGAGTCTTGGTCTCGTCGAGCTGCTCGGCAGAGAGCTTCAGCTTGAGACGGCAGCACTGCGACACCGTGACTTCGTCACCGCGGTCGAAGACGAAGTACGTGATGCCCTGCTTGCTCGCTACGGCACAGGCGAAATCGAAGAACTCCTCGTGCCCCGGCGTGCGGAAGAACTCCTCGTTGATGTGCAGTAGTGGCTTGGGGAAGACAAACGTCTTGCCCGTGGCGTCGCCTCGCATGTAGACGTTGAACATCGCGCGGACGAACCGCTGCGCCTCGTCCTCGTAGTCCTTGTACGTCTTGCCGGTGTACTGTCCGCCCGGTCCGATCGCCGGGGTGTCGGCGAAGTGACGCGGAACGTTGTAGTAGAGGTTGAAGTCGGTGAACACGACCTGGCTACCCCGCGCGCCCGCCAGCTGGTTGAACTCGAAGATGAGCATCTGCGCGAGCTGGTCGAGTTCCTCATCGGTCTTGCCCACCAGGTACGGCGCGAAGAACACGTTCACCGCTTCCCAGCCGACGGCCCCGGCGTAGTGCGCCTGCAGTGCCGACGCCATCTTCACCATGTGGCCGATGAGAACCTCAGCGTGCTTCGCCGGTTTGGATACGGACGTGATGTTCGGCAGGTTGAGGCCGTACTTCTTGACGTACTCAAGGCTGTGGCCGCCACAGTACGGGCGGATGATGAAGCCGAGGTCGTGGAGGTGGATGTCGCCGACGTAGTGCGCCTGAGCGACGTCCTCGGTGAAGACCCGGCGAAGCGCGAACTCCTTGAGGATCGTCTCGGCGATCGTCAGGTTGATCGACTCCGGGTTATGAGTGGTGTTGCTGTTCTCTTTGTTGGCGTTCGTGATGATCTGCTCGACGTCCCACATCGGGAGGCCGAGGTGGCTGTGCCGCTTGTGCATGAACGTGAGGCCGCGCTCGAGTAGTTCGAGGTCGACCATCTCGCGGATGATCGCCGTGGTCACCGTCATGAAGTTCGACTTCTCGATGCGGTCCTCGACCGCGAGCGCGATCTCCTCGGCGAGTTCCGGAGCGGTGCCCGCCTCCTTGATGAGAGAATCCGCGATCTTGGAGCGGTCCCAGACGTCGATCTCCTGTTTGGAGGACGTCGATACGAGCAGGGCGATATCGGTGGCATCTGCCCCGGTGGGCGCCACCGGCTTGATAACGTTGACCACACGTTCGAGAACCATGTCCCCACTCCCAGTCCAACGAATGTCGATAGTGCCGTCGTGCTTGCCACACGCCCGCCGCCGGTTCCGGCGGCTGACGCTACTTCAGGTCCTTGAGCTCCGACGTGAACTCGTCCAGATCCTTGAACGACTTGTAGACCGAGGCGAATCGCACGTAGGCGACCTTGTCGAGGTCGCGCAGCCGGCGCAGGATCATGTCGCCGAGTTGCTTCGCCGAGATCTCGTAGCGGAACGAGTTGTGCAGCTCCCCCTCGACGTCGTCGATGAGCTCGTCCAGCTGCGCGCCGCTGACGTCTCGCTTAACCGTGGCGACCATCAGTCCCCGCAGGAGTTTCGCCCGGTCGAACGGCTCTCGCCGCCCGTCACGCTTGACCACCATCAGGGGCATCTCTTCGCGCCGTTCGTACGTGGTGAAGCGCTCCTGGCATGAGAGACACTCACGGCGGCGACGAATCGCGTCCTGCGCTTCGGACACGCGCGAGTCGACGACCTTCGTTTCGTCGTGACCACAGAACGGACAGCGCATGTTTCACCCCTACATCTAGGCCAGTCACGAAACTAGCACACAAGATATGGGGCTACAATGTGGCTGCGAAAAAAGCACCAGCAGTTCGCCGAGCGGCCGCTGCGGGCTTAGCGCGTCAGCCAGGCCGTTGCGGTCTCCGCCGGTGGTGCGGGCACCTGCAGCACGGAGCCCTCGCGCACGACACTCGTGTGCAGGCCGTTGGCACGCTTGATCCATTCCACGGTCTCGGCCGTTGTCATGCCCGCGCCCGGATGGCCGCTCGCGATGGACCAAAGCGTCTGGTTCGCGGCTACACGCACACTGGTGGGAGGCGCAGCGGAGCGCGACGCGTGGCCGAGGGCGGGCCATATGGCGGCGAGCAGGACGATGAGGGCGACACCGAACAGGATCGTCGCCTCGGTGAGTGTGAGCTGACGCCGCCCTCGGGCAGCGCGGTACGTAGCGGTCGCAGTGCTCACGGCAACCTACCTCCTTGTACTCGTTCGATCGGTCACCCCACCCTAGCTGGGAGGTCTGACATCGAATCCGAGTCAATCGAACACCTGTTCCCTGTCAGGATACCAAACATACGTTCGATTGCAAGGATGAGCGGGGGTTGCGCCTCCTCGGCCCTGGGTTACACTGTTCGATGCGAACATACTTTCGACGCGAAAGGGTCGGCGATGGTCTACAAGCGTGAATTGACCGAGCGCCAGCGTCAGGTACTGGACTTCATCCGCGCCGAGATCCATCGTCGCGGCTTCCCGCCGTCGGTCCGCGAGATCGGCGAGGCCGTCGGGCTCTCCTCATCCTCGACCGTGCACTCGCATCTCGCCGCGCTCGAGGCCAAGGGTCTCGTCCGGCGCGACCCGAGCAAGCCGCGTGCACTCGAAGTACTCGATTACCGCGACACGGACCGCGGCATCGACTACGGTCAGGTCCGCGCCGTTCCCCTCGTCGGCCAGGTGGCCGCCGGCACGCCGATCCTTGCCTCCGAGAACATCGAGGCGACCATGACCCTGCCTGCGGAGCTTGCCGACGAGCAGGCGTTCATCCTGCGCGTTCGCGGCGAGAGCATGATCGAAGCGGGCATCTTGGACGGCGACTTCGTCGTGGTCCGCCAGCAGAATCACGCTACGAATGGCGACATCGTCGTGGCCATGATGGAGGACGAGGCTACGGTCAAGCGCTTCTTCCGTGAGACGGACCGTATCCGTCTGCAGCCGGAGAATCAGACGATGGACCCGATCTACGCTCGGGACGTTACGATCCTCGGCAAGGTCGTGGCGCTGTTCCGACGGCTGTAGTCCCGCACGACGCGAGGCGATTTCCCCTGATTGCGCCGGTCTGGGCGCTAGCGCTTGTGTCCGTCCATCTCGAACGGTTCGAACCGGTCGAGCAGGGCAACTGGTGCCATCACGATGAGGTGCGTGCCGTTCTCCCGGTGATCCTCTGACACGACCTGCGCGCGTTCGTGCGCCACGCGCACCACGTCGCCGCGGTCGTAGGGCACCAACAACTCCATGGTCCGGCTCCCCCGCACGGCCTCCGCGGCGACGCGTTCGAGTAGTTCGGGAATCCCCTCGCCTGTCGCCGCCGATACGAACACCGCGCCCGGCGCACGTCGCCGGAGGCGCTCGCGCTCCTCGGCGGGGAGCATGTCGATCTTGTTGTACACCACGACCTGCGGCTTTTCCGCCGCGCCCAGTTGGCCGAGGACCTCGCGCACGGCGCGCATCTGCTCGTCCGCTTGGGGGTGCGATGCATCGACCACCTGCAGGAGCAGATCGGCCTCACGGACCTCGTCGAGCGTGGACTTGAAGGCCTCGACGAGCGTGTGCGGCAGCTTGTTGATGAAGCCGACGGTGTCAGTCACGGTGACCTCGCGACCTTCCGGCAGCTCGAGCCTTCGTGTCGTGGCGTCGAGCGTCGCGAACAGCATGTCCGCCACGAGGATGCCCGCGCCCGTGAGCTGGTTCAGTAGTGTGGACTTGCCGGCGTTCGTGTAGCCGACGAGTGCGATCCGGTACACGCCGGTGCGCACGCGAGCCTTGCGCTGGAGATCGCGGCTCGCCGAGACTTGCCGCAGCTCGCGCTTGAGATCGCCGATTCGGGCGCGCGCCAGGCGACGGTCCGATTCCAGCTGCGATTCACCAGCCCCGAATCGTGTGCCGCGCCCGCCGCCCAGTCGCTCGCGCTCGAGGTGACCCCACATGCCGCGCAGGCGTGGCAGCAGGTACTCGAGCTGCGCGAGTTCGACCTGGAGTCTACCTTCACGGCTCGTCGCATGGAGCGCGAAGATCTCGAGGATCAGCGCGGTCCGGTCGACGACCTTCACCTCGGGGATCAGTCCCTCGAGGTTGAACTGCTGCGACGGGCTCAGGTCGTCGTCGACGATGACCTGCTTCGCGTCCAGGGTGCTGGCCAGGTTCGCGATCTCCTCGGCCTTACCCGGGCCGATGAAGGTGCGCGGGTTCGGCTTGTCCAGGCGCTGGGTCACTTTCGCGACGACGTCGATGCCGGCCGTATCCGCGAGCCGCTCGAGTTCCGCCAGCGACTCTTCGAGTGACCAACCGCCACGCCCTCCGCGGTCGATGCCCACCAGAATGCCGCGGCCGCGGATGCTCTCACGCAGCTCGCGCGGGGTGTACGGGAGTTCGGCCATAGGCTGAGGGACTCCTAGTCGCGGGCGGTCGCGTGGTGGAACGATCCGAAGCTGTCCGGGCTCGCTCCTACAGGCAAGCCTCGATGCGCGCGACCGCCTCTTCGAGCTTGTCGTCGGGCGTCGTCAGGCTGATGCGGATATACCCCTCGCCCGACGGACCGTACGCCGACCCGGCCGGCACCACGACGTTCGCCTGCTCAAGGATGTGCTCGGCGAATTGCGCCGAGTTGTAGCCCTGCGGCACCTTCGCCCAGATGTAGATGGTCGCCTTCGGCGTGGCCGCCTCGATGCCCACCTTGCCGAGGGCGTCGATGACGAGGTCACGCCGGCGCTGGTACATCTCGCACAGCGCGTCGATCTCGGACTGCGGGCCGGCGAACGCCTCGATGGCGGCGTCCTGGACGGCGGTGAAGACACCTGAGTCGATGTTGCTCTTGACGGTGCCGAGCGCGTTGATCGCGGTCTTGTTGCCGCACGCGAACGCCACTCGCCAGCCGGTCATGTTGTAGGCCTTGCTGCAGCTGAACAGCTCGATCGCGACATCCTTCGCACCCGGACGCTCGAGGAAGCTCGGCGCGCGGTACCCGTCATAGCCGATTTCCGAGTAGGCGTTGTCGTGGATGAGCAGGATGTCGTACTCCTTGGCGAACGCGATGGCGCGGTCGAAGTAGTCCTCGTTCGCAATGGCCGAGGTCGGGTTGTTCGGATAGCTGAGGAACATCATCTTCGCGCGCTTGGCCACGTCGGACGGGACCGACTCGAAGTCCGCGAGGAAGCCGTTGCCCTCGTTCATCTCCATCCAGTACGTCTCGCCGCCGGCGAGGATGCCGCCGGTGTGGTACACGGGGTAGCCGGCGCCGGGCACGAGCGTGACATCGCCGGGATCGACGAACGCCAGGAAGAGGTGCGCGATGCCTTCCTTGCTGCCGATGAGCGCGAGCGTCTCGTCGTTCGCGTCGACGTCGACGTCGAAGCGGCGCTTCATCCAGCCCGAACACGCCTCGCGATAGCGCTGCGCGCCGAAGTAGCTCGGGTAGCGGTGGTTCGCCGGGTTGTGCACGGCCCTGTCCATCGCGCCTAGGATGCGGTCGGGAGTCGGCCGGTCCGGATCGCCGATGCCGAGCGAGATGACGTCGATTCCCTGCGCCCGCTTGACCGCGACCTTGCGATCGATCTCGGCGAACAGGTACGGCGGCAAGTTGGCGATTCGCTGGGCGGTTCTCACCGGGCGACATCCTCTCTGGCGTTCGACGGCGCGCTGTCACGGCGCGGGTTTCCGCGTATGTTACCAGAACCCGGGTGCTCGCCCAGCCGCGGGACGTGACGGCCGAGGAACGGATGCGACGGGCGGTTCGCCCGGTGCCGACGGGAGGCGCCGTCGAGGTGATGCGAGGACGCGCAAGGGGCGTCGGCCCTACTCCTCCGACGGCTCATCGAGTCGGATGACGCCCTCGAAGCTCGTCGCCGCGGATCCGGTCATGTACACGCGGCCGTCCTCGGCCCAACGGATCTGCAGGTCACCGCCGGGCAGCTCGATCGTTGCGGCGCGAGCGGTCTTGCCGGCGAGCGCCGCGGCCACGAGCGTCGCGCACGCGCCCGTCCCGCAGGCCAGTGTCTCGCCGCAGCCGCGCTCCCACACGCGCAGCTCGATGCGGTCGTCGCTCACCACGCACGCGAACTCGACGTTCGTTCGCTGCGGGAATGCGGGATGCGTCTCGATCAGCGGTCCCACGGTCTCGACTGGCGCGTTCACGACGTCATCCACCCAAATGATCGTGTGGGGATTGCCCATCGACACGGTCGTGACTTCGAACGTCCCGGCGGCCGTCTCGATGCGCTGATCGCGTACGTCGGGCAGCGTCGTCGGTATATCTCGGGGCACCAGAATGGGCTCGCCCATGTCGACCGTTGCTTCGGCCAGCAGGCCCTCTTCGTCGCGCCGGAACGTGATCGGCTTCACCCCGCCGAGGGTGTCGACCCGAACCGAGGAGGCGTCCTCGGACAGGAGACCGTAGTCGACCAGGTACTTCGCGAAGCAGCGTACGCCATTGCCGCACATCTCCGCGGTGCTGCCGTCGGCGTTGAGGTAGAACATGAAGAAGTCGGCATCCTCAACCCTCGACCTCCGGATGAGGATGACCCCGTCGGCGCCGACGCCGTAGTGGCGGTCGCACACCCACTGCACGGCCTCGGGTTCGAGGTCCCACGACGACTCGAGGTCCTCGATCATCACGAAGTCGTTGCCGGCCCCGTTCATCTTCACGAAACGCAGATCCATCTAGTCCTCCACGAGCGGCAGGTCGTCGGCGAGATCGATCGGTGGTGCCTGTGGCCGGTCCCGCGCTGGATCGTCGGGGGGCTGCTTCGGGTGCGACCCCGCAGGTAGTAGCCACGATTCTACCAGGTCGAGGGCGCGGAGCGCGGTCTCTGCCGGCCCGAGGTCCGTCACGTCGATCCAGTGCACGCGGTGATCGGCGCGGAACCACGTCAGCTGCCGCTTCGCGTAGCGGCGCGAAGCGCGCTTGATCGCATCCACCGCCTCGCCGAGGTCGGCGTGCCCTTCCACCACCGGCACGAGCTCCTTGTAGCCGATCGCCTGCGACGCCGTGAGCGCGTCGCGGTAGCCCTCGGCGAGCAGTGTGCGGACCTCGTCGAGCAGACCGGCATCCAACATGTCGTCGACCCGCGCGTCGATGCGCTGGTAGAGCTGGTCGCGGTCCATGAGCAGGCCGATGAACAGCACATCGTACACGGCCTGCCGCTCGGCGAAGCGGCGCGCCTGCTCCGCGTAGCTGACGCCCTCCTCTTCCATCTCAAGGGCGCGGATGACGCGGCGCACGTTGTGCGGGTGGATCAGCGCCGCCGAGGCGGCGTCGAGCTGCTTCAGGCGTTCGTAGGCGGCATCCTCGCCGTGGTCTTCGACCCACTCCTCGATCCGGCGGCGCGCCGGCGCCTCCTGCTCGCCGGGCGGGAACTCCCAAGCGTCGACGGCGGCGCGCACGTATAGCCCCGTGCCGCCTGCCACGATCGGCACGAATCCCTCGTGCTCGATCTCGGCGATCGCGAGGCGCGCATCGCGCTGGAACAGCGCGGCCGAGTACGGTTGATCGGGCGCGGCCACGTCGACGCACCAGTACGGCACGCGTCGCTCGTCGGGTGCGGGCTTGGCGGTGCCGAGGTCCATTCCGCGGTAGACCTGCATGGAATCCGCCGACACGATCTGGCCGCCGAGGCGGACGGCCAGCTCCTCGGCGAGCGTGGTCTTGCCGACCGCGGTGGGGCCGACGACTGCGAGCACCTTGGTGCCCATGGCGTGGACGAGCGGTTCTCCGGGCTCAGGTGCGACCTCGGGGGCGGGTTCGGGCGCTGGTTCGTTGATGAGTTCGTCAGTGGTATCGGTCAACCTTGAACCTCTCGATGCAGACCTTCTCTCCCTGCCCGATACCGCCCTTGCGCATAGCGATGGACACCTGATGCTCGCACGTGTCCACGCCCTCGAGGTCGGGCAGCAAAAGGCCGCGGCGATAGCCGCAGCTCACGATTACACCGTACTTCTTCGGGTCGAGCTGTTCCAGACCGGCGACGCCTTCCGGCGCGTGCAGCACGTCCACGGAGATCTCGAGGCGGTCGAGTTCGTCGGGCGACAAGGGCGGGAACCGCGGGTCGTCCGTGGCCGCCTCGATGGCGTTGCGCACGATCTCCTGGCCGAGGGTGTCCTGGGTGGGAACGATCGTGCCGATGCAGCCGCGGAGTTGCTCCTCCTCGTGCAGCGAGACAAAGCACCCGGCGCGGTCCTCGAACAACGGGTCGTCGTGCGGGTAGTCATCGAGCACGTCGCCGTACTGCACGTACGTCCCGATCGCGGCGCGCGCGAGTCGTACCGGCGCGGACTCGTCGTCGCCCGGGCTACCGCCCTTGTGGCCCGCGACCGGGGTGTCCTCGGCGAGGCTGGCGATCAGCTGCGGCGGACCGGCCACCGCCGTGAGGTAGCCGACCCCCCACGGGCCCTCGTAGGCGAGCAGGCGCGCCGCCGCGTCGCTGTTTTCGAGGACGCCGCCGAGGGTGACGAACGAGCGCAAGCCGCACTCCCCCGCCTCCTCGACGAGCCGCGGATCGATCTCCATGAGTCCCTCGAAGTCGCCGGTTGCGATCAGGCGCGCCAACTCCTGGTCGAACTTCGGCGCGCTGCGCGAGTAGCCGGCGGGCGCGCCGGGCTTGAGTCGGTGGCTGCAGTCGCCGCTGGCAACGAACGCGATCCTGCGACCGAGCTTGTTCGCGGCAGCGGCGACGGCGCGACCGAACTCGCGGTGGTGCGGCAGCGGCAGCATCGACAGCGACAGGCCGAGGACGGGCCAGTGCCCCTGGGGGTCGAGGAAGCTCATCGGCACGAGGATGCCGTGATCGGCTTCCGTGCCGTTGGGGATGCGTCGGCGATCGATCGTGGGCAGGTCGCGCGCCTCCGCCTCGGCCATGACCGCCCGCGCGAGCTGCGGGTCGCCCTTCACGTGGAGCGCGACTTCGGGCGCGCCGAACTGCGCGAGATCGCCGTCGAGCCGGTCGCCGGCGTCGATCGCGAACGCGTCACGCACCGCGGAGCTGTGCGGCGACATCACGACGACCGTGTCGGGGTCGAACTCCGCGAGCAGCCGCGCGGCAGCGTGCATCGCTTCGGCGCTCTCGATGGTGACCGCCGCCTCGTCGCGCCCGACCTCGGGCACCATGATCGGCGGGTGGGGCGCGATGATGCCCAGGACCGGCTGGTTCACTAGCCTCGCCTCCTCGAAGGAACCCTCGCACATGCACCGCGACGCGCCGTCGCAGGTTCCGCCGCCGCTGAGGGCGCGTCAGGGAAGGCTATTCCCCCGCCGGGGTTTCCGCTCGCGGACCGTCTTGGGCCTCGCCGACGAGGAACCACGTCTGCGCCTCGGCGATGCGCACGTCGAGGAACGTACCCGCCAGGTCGTGCGGCTCCCGATTGTCCGGGCAGCGCACGTGAACGACCTTGTTGGTGTCCGTTCGCCCCGAGAGCATGCGCTCGTCGCGCTTCGACGCGCCTTCCACGAGGATACGCTGCGACGTGCCCAGGAGTGAGCGATTGTTGGCAGCGGCCGATCGGTGGACCGCCTCGACGAGGCGGTCGAAACGGGCCTGCGCCACGTTCTTGGGCACGCGGCCATCGAGCTTGGCTGCGGCGGTCCCCTCTCGGGGCGAGTAGATGAAGGTGAACGCCTGGTCGTAGCCCGAGGTCTCAACAACCCGCATCGTCTCGTCGAAGTCGGCCTCGGTCTCGCCGGGGAAGCCGACGATGACGTCGGTCGACAGCGCGAGGTCGGGCATCGCGGCACGGAGCTTCTCCACCAGCCGCAGGTAGTCCGCCTGCGTGTAATGGCGGTTCATCGCCTTGAGCACGCCATTCGAGCCGGACTGCACCGGGAGGTGCAGGTAGCGGCAGACGTTGGGCGTTTCGGCCATGGCAGCGATGGTGTCGTCACACAGGTCCTTCGGGTGCGACGTGCAGAAGCGGACGCGCGGGATGCCGGTGGCGCCGACCGCGCGCAGACAATCAGCGAAGCGCGGCGCGCCGTAGAGGTCGCGCCCGTAGGAGTTCACGTTCTGACCGAGCAGCGTGATCTCGAGAACGCCATCGTCGCGCAGGCGCTCCACCTCGGCGACGATGTCCTCCAGGGGACGCGAACGTTCTCGGCCACGGACGAACGGCACGATGCAGTAGCTGCAGAAGTTGTTGCACCCCACCGTGATCGGGACCCAGGCGTGCCACGGATGTTCGCGCGCCGACGGCAACTCGGAGGTGAAGTCGTCGGTGGTATCGAGCACCTCGACTTGCGGGCGCCGCGAGGCTTCCGCCGCGTCGAGCAGCGCGGGCAGGTGCGCGACATTGTGCGTGCCGAAGACGACGTCCACATGCGGCAACTGCTGGAGCAGCCGCTCGCCGTCGCGCTGGCCGATGCAGCCGCCGACCGCGATCAGCACGTCCGGCCGCCCGCCGGTCTTGAGCGCCTTCAGCGACGCCACCTGGCCACGCAGTCGCTCGTCGGCGTTCTCGCGGACGCAGCAGGTGTTGAAGACGATGATGTCGGCGTGCTCGGGGACGTCGGCGGGGAGGTGTCCCGCGGCCTCGAGGAGCCCGGCGATTCGCTCGGAGTCGTGCTTGTTCATCTGGCACCCGAAGGTGCGCACGAAGTAGGTCGTCATGGGGCGCAATGGTAGCACGAGGTGTGCCGAGGCTCGCCGGTGCCGCGGCTAGTGGCGCACAGCGAGCATGAGTGGCTCGAGCAGGGCTGTCGGCACGTCCGCGACGCCGATCTCGACACCGCCGCGATGGCCGTGGAAGTCGGAGCCGCCGGTGACGAGCAGGCGGTACGCCTCCGCGAGTGCGAGCAGGCGTGCGCGGGCAGCCGCGTCGTGCTCGGAGTGGTAGACCTCGATGCCGACGAGACCGGCGTCGACCAGCTCGGGTACGAGGCCCTCGGCGTGCGAGACGGCGGCGTGCGCCAGGACGGGCAACCCGCCCGCCTCGACGATGACGCGACAGACTTCGCGCGGGTGTGCGAGCGGCTTCTTCACGTAGAACGGCCCGCCGTGGCCGATGAAGTGCTCGAACGCGTCGCGCATGTTGTCGGCGTGGCCTACATCCACCAGCGCCCGACCGATGTGCGCCCGCCCGATCGCCCCCTCGCCCGACTGCCGCAGCACGTCCTGTAGCGTCAGCGGGTAGCCGCCCTTCGTGAGGGCCTCGACCATGCGTTCCGCGCGCAGCCGCCGCGCGTCACGCAATGCCTCGAGCCGTTGCCGAAGCGCGTCGCTGCGCCAGTCGACGAAGTAGCCGAGGATGTGGACGTCCGTTCCGTCGGCGTCGGACGAGAGTTCGACACCCGGGATCACGAGGAGGCCGCGATCTTCGCCCTCCTGCAGGGCCTGTTCGAGGCCGTCGACGGAGTCGTGATCGGTGACCGCGATCGCGTCGAGCGACGCGCGCTTCGCGAGGATGACGACCTCCCGCGGGCTGAACACGCCGTCAGAGGCCGTGGTGTGGACATGGAGGTCTATGGCCATCGTGCAGACCTCCGAAGGGAGATTCTCAGACGCGGTTCATGTCGCGGGGCTCGATCAGTAGCCGGATGGCCGTGCGCTCTTCCCCGTTGATCTCGATATCCGCGAATGCCGGGATGCACGTGAGGTCCATACCCGACGGTGCGACGAAACCGCGCGCGATCGCGATCGCCTTGATGGCCTGATTGAGAGCGCCCGCCCCGACGGTCTGGACCTCGACGGCACCCTGCTCGCGAATGACGCCCGCGAGTGCACCTGCGACCGAGTTCGGGTTCGACTTGCTGGAAACCTTCAGCACTTCCACGCGTGCCTCCGTAGCTGCGACCGTGCTTCGTCTGTTGCTTCGATGTCTCGGCCTGGCGGCCGACTCGTGCTGTCGTGTGTCGTCCGATTATACAACTCGGCGGATGGAGGGGGGCAACCGACGGTGACGAACGGCCGACTGTGACGTCTGAACGGGCCGCAGCGGGGCCGAGGGAGCTAGTCTTCCTTCTCGACCTCGAAGCGAACGCGGATCTCGTTTCGACCGACCGTGACCTTCGGCTGACCCTTCAGCTGCACGTAGTAGCGCTCGGCGACGAGGTCGAACGCCTTCTCCAACTCGCGCTGGAATGCTGAGATGTCGCTGTGGTGGAGACGCAGGCCGCGCCGGTCCTTGTAGATGTCGGGTCGCTCCGGCTCCGCTGTGGGCGCGTCGTCCCCATCATCGAGCGCTTGGGCGAGGACCGCTTCGAGCGGCTCGAGTTCGCCGGACAGAATGCGGTGCGCGGTGCGTTCGGAGACCGAGAGGCCGAGTGCCTGTGAGACCTCGACGAGTTCGGAGGCGTCCGAGGCGGCGGCAGGACGCTGCCACACCGGCACGCGCTCGATCTCGTCGCAGAAGAGCAGGTCCGTGGCCGCATCGCTGCCGCTGACAACCCCGTGCAGCGTGGCGAGTACCTCGGCGGGCGAGCCGAGGTACACCTCGAGCTCGGGGTGCTCGCACGCGAACTCGACGACACGCCGCACTACGTTGTGTGGCCCCCGGCTCACGCGCAGGGTGCCGTCCTCGGCGCGTTCTACGAGCGGCCACGTCGATTGGTCGGCGCGCTCGGCGAGCGAGCGGACGTCGGCGGTGACGGCGAGCGAGGCGCCCTTGTGGAGGTCGGAGGACATCACGCGTGCCGAGGCCACGTTGGCGCGCACCGAGTACAGTGCCATGCCGCGGCCGTGCACGCCCCAGCGGTCCATGACCATCGTCTCGAGCTTGCTGGTGACGCGGGGCTCGAAGACGCGCTCGTGGAGGTGCGCGGGGATGCCGACGCCGTCGTCGACGATCGTGAGTGAGCGCACGTCGCCCTCGCGCGACGACGCCAGGAAGATGCGCTGTGCGTGCGCGTCGCGGGAGTTGCGCAGCAGCTCGACCACGACGTCCTCGATCGCCCGGATATCGTGCTTCGCCTGGCGTCGCTCGGCCTCGGAGATCTTCAGACGGACGAAGCCGTCGCCGAGGCTCTCCTCGACTTTCAGATAGGCGTCGCCCGAGACGTTGGAAACGAAGTCGAGCAAGGAGTCGTTGTCGTTCATGCCCTGCAGTCTACAGGGCGCGGGGTGCAGACGGGAGGCTGGACACACGCCGGTTCGTCGTGTTCGCCGAGCGGTCGCCGGCGCGGTCGGCCTCCTGGGCTCAGTGCGAGAGGTCTGCGGAGTCCGGCGGCCGCACGTCGTCGTAGATGCGGGCCGCGGCGAGCTTGCCGTGGCCGTCGCGCTCATACACGGCGACGCCCGCCTGCGCCGGCACGATCTGCTCGCCCCAGCGATCGACGACGTACTCGATCGCGCACCGCGTGCCGTCGTCGGTCACACGGCAGTGCCACAGCGGGATGCCGCCTCCCACCGAGAAGAGCGCGGTGTAGAACTCGCGGAGCCGCTCCCGGCCGAGGTACACCCACTCCCCGCCCGCGGGCTCGCGGGCGTAGCCGTCCTCGGCGAAACAGGCGAGCACGGCGGTGAGGTCGCCCTCGGCGAGCGCGCGCTGGTAGGCGCCGACGACATCCGGCACCGCAGTGCCGCCCCGGCAGCGCATCAGCGGCGGACGGACGTTGTGGGTGCCCGTGAGCGGCCACGTGGAGTGGTAGACGCGCACCGCCATCCCGCCGTCGTCCTGCGGTTCGGCGACGACCGCGACCGGCACGACGATGTCACGGCCGTTCTCGGCGAGGTAGAGCGTGAATTCCTGGACCGCGCGCTCGCCCGAAAGGGTGAGCGCATCGCGCGTGAACGCCGCGGAACGCGATTCGAGCCAGCGTGCGCAGGTTTCGAACCGCTCGGCGAACCCGTCGCCGTCCCACCGGCCGAACAGCGGGTCGTCCACGATGAGCGGCCCGCGCGCAAGCGCGCCGAGGGTCCCGGCGTCCTCCTCGAGCAGCACCTCATAGAAGTCGCGGGCGACCTCACGAGCGGTGTCCGTGGTTGCGCGCTCCATGCTGCTCCCTCCGAAACGTCGAAGGCCGCCCTCGCCGGACGGCCTTCGCGCATGACTGGTAGCCGCGGTCATCCTAGCAAGACATGTTCCCGTTCGGGCGTTCGCGCCGCCCTGTTCCATCCTCGGCGCGGGGCGTACGGTGAACCGGAGCGGACCGCAGGTCGTCGAAGCGACAGGCGTGCAGAGAGGATACCGTATGAAGCGCCTCATCGTGTTGGTGCTGGCCGTCGGGTTCCTGGTCAGCGCATGTGTCCCGGCGCCGCCGCCGAATACGGGCATCGAAGGGCTCGCTACGTTCGGCCCGATCTCGCCCGTGCAGCGCGAGGGCGAGCCGGGGTCGCGACCGTACGCTGGCGTGTTCGTCGTGCATCCCCGGGGGAGCGACCGTACGGTTGCGGAGATCCACACCGCCGAGGACGGACGCTTCCGACTCCTGCTCGCACCCGGTGAGTACACGATCGATCTGCGCGGCGGCAGCGCGCCGCCCTCGATGGCACCGGTCGACGTCGTCGTTCGCCGCGGTGAGTACACACGCGTGGAGCTGCCGGTGGATAGCGGCATCCGCTGATGGCAGAGGGGCCACATGAAGAAGGCCCGGCTGCTCGCCGGGCCTTCCGTGCGTTCCGTTGTGCGCGCTGTCGCTACTTCGCGTACTCGACGGCGCGGCTCTCCCGGATGACCATGACCTTGATCTGACCCGGATACTCGAGCTCTTCCTCGATCTGCTTGGCGATGTCGCGCGCGAGCACGGTCGCGTCGGCGTCCGAGATCTGCTCCGGCTTCACCATGACGCGGATCTCGCGGCCCGCCTGCATCGCGTACGTCTTCTCGACGCCCTTGTGCGACTCGGCCAGTGCCTCGAGCTTCTCCAGGCGCTTGATGTAGCTGTCCAGCGTCTCGCGGCGCGCGCCGGGGCGCGAGGCCGAAATGGCGTCGGCAGCCTGCACGAGCACGGCCTCGACGGTCGCGGGCTCGATGTCGCCGTGGTGTGCCTCGATGGCGTGCAGCACGTCCTTGGACTCGCCCAAGCGTCGCGCCAGATCCGCGCCGATGACGGCGTGCGGACCCTCGACCTCGTGGTCGATCGCCTTGCCGAGGTCGTGCAGCAGACCCGCGCGCTTGGCGAGCTTCACGTCCACGCCGAGCTCGGCGGCCATGACACCAGCGAGGTGCGAGACCTCGAGTGAATGCTTCAGCACGTTCTGGCCGTAGCTGGTACGGAAGCGCAGGCGTCCTAGCGTGCGGACGACCTCAGCATGGAGCCCGTGCACGTCCGCCTCGAAGACGGCCTGCTCGCCCGCCTCGTGGATCTGCGCCTCGACCAGCTTGTCGGCCTTGTTGAACATCTCTTCGATGCGCGCCGGGTGGATGCGTCCGTCGGCGATGAGCGTCTCGAGCGTGATGCGGCCGATCTCTCGGCGCACCGGGTCGAAGCTCGACAGGATGACCGCTTCAGGCGTGTCGTCGATGATGAGGTTGATGCCGGTCATCTGCTCGAAGGCGCGGATGTTGCGACCCTCCCGGCCGATGATGCGGCCCTTCATGTCGTCCGATGGGATGTGGACGACCGATACGGTCGACTCTGCGGTGTGGTCGGCGGCGACGCGCTGGATGGCGATGCCGACGATGTTGCGGGCCTTCTTGTCGGCCTCTTCGCGAGCCTGCGATTCGACCTCGCGGATGTACTGCGCGGCGTCGTGGTTCACGTCGTCCTTGATGCGGGACATGAGCACGCTCTTGGCCTCGTCGGCGGTCATGCCGGCCAGGGACTCGAGGCGAGCCTTCTCCTCGGCGATGGCATCCTCGAGGTCCTTCTCGCGCTTCTGGATCTGGCCCTGCGTGCTCGAGAGCTGGTGCTCGCGCTTGTCGAGGGTCTCGGCGCGGCGTTCAATGCTCTCCTCACGCTGCGTGAGCCGGCTCTCCAGTGCAGTGAGCTCCTTGCGGCGCTCCTTGGCTTCGGCCTCGGACTCCTGCCGCATGCGGTAGGCTTCGTCCCTGGCTTCGATGAGGCGCTCTTTCTTCAGCGTCTCGGCCTGTCGCTCCGCGTCCGACACGATCCGCTCAGCGGACTGCCGGGCCGTGTCCACACGGTTCTTCTCAAGGAACCGCTGGAGGAAGAGGCCGACTACAACGCCGAGGACGAGCGCGACGATTGCTGCGATGGCGATCATCAGCGGTATGTCCTCCCTGTCGATCAGTCACTACGGGAGGCGCCGCGCAGCCGCCCCTTTCGGGCGAAACCGCTGATCGTCCGGGACCTGTCGCGGGAGGACCGGCGTGAAGTCTTCTCGTACGAAAAGCCGGACGACTGGCGCCCGACAGATGCGATGCAATCAGGTACGAAACCCCGGAATGGTGCCTATGCAAGTGTAGCGGAGACATCGTCTCCGCACTCAGTGTCCCAGCGTCCGTACACAAATCCAACGGCCCGGCATGCGCCGTCGGTTGTTCGCATTTGCCGAGGCTATGGTACCCCGTGACGCATCTTCACGCAAGACGAGCTAGCCCTCCGCCGGGTACTCTCCCGAGCACTCGCCAGGGGCCTCGTCAGGCCACTCGGGGGCGTTCAAGGCAGCCCTCGCGGCTTGGAGCGCGAGCGGGGTGTCGAAGCCGCGTCGCACGAGCTTCGCGGTCAGCCGCGGCACCTCGTCGCCCTGCCTCGCGAGTTTGCGTGCAAGGGCGAACGCACGCTCGGATTCTGAGGGCTCCTCGACGTCCTGGTGCTCGAGGGCGCCGGCCTCGAGCCCGCGCCGCGTGAGCTCCAACGCCACCCGACGCCCGCCCAATCCACGACGTCGCAGCGACCGCACCAGGGCCTCGGCGTAGCGCACGTCGTCGAGCAGCTTCGTTTCGCGCAGCCTTGTGACGCACGCATCCACGGCGTCGAGCGAGTACCCGTCACGCCGAAGACGCTCGGTCAGCGACGTGATCGAGTAGTCGCGGCGTGAGAGCAGTCCGAGCGCGCGACGGTACGCGAGGCCGGGCTCGACCTCAGCGATACGGGTCTCGAGGTCGCTGACATCGACGACGTCATCGACGAAGAGTTCGGTCGCGCCGATGACCTCGGCCGGCAGTGAGCGCCACGGTTCGCCGTCCAGGAAGATACGACGGGCCCGCGTCCCGCGCCTGGCTTCGATCGCGGTGACGCGGGCCTCCATCGGTCGCGTTCGAGCTAGTTCTCGGAGGCCTGGGCGACCGCGGGGTCGAGTGACTCGCGGACGGGCAGGTTGAGCAGTTCGCGAATCTGGGCCTCGATGCGGTCGCGCAGGTCCAGGTGCTCGCGCAGGAAGTCCTTCGCCGCTTCACGACCCTGACCGAGCCGCTCCTCGCCGTAGTTGTACCAGGCGCCGGACTTGGCGACCACGCCTTCCTCTACGCCCAGGTCGAGCAGCGAGCCCTCTTTCGAGATGCCCTGGCCGTACATGATGTCGAATTCGGCCTGACGGAAGGGCGGAGCGACCTTGTTCTTCACGACCTTTGCGCGAACCCGGTTGCCGACGATGTCGGTTCCCTGCTTGATCGAGTCGATGCGTCGAATGTCGATGCGGATGGAGGCGTAAAACTTGAGTGCCCGTCCACCTGAGGTCGTCTCAGGGCTGCCGAACATCACGCCCACCTTCTCGCGCAGCTGGTTGATGAAGATGCACGTCGTGTTCGACTTGCTGAGCGAGCCCGCGAGCTTCCGCATGGCCTGGCTCATCAGTCGTGCCTGGAGGCCGACGGTCACGTCGCCCATCTCTCCCTCGAGTTCAGCACGAGGGACGAGTGCGGCCACCGAGTCGACGACGATGACGTCGATGGCGCCGGAGCGGACGAGCATGTCGGTGATCTCGAGTGCCTGCTCGCCGGTATCGGGCTGCGAGATGAGGATCTCGTCGATGTCGACGCCCAGACGGGCGGCGTACACCGGATCGAGCGCGTGCTCGGCGTCGATGAACGCGGCGACGCCGCCGGCGCGCTGCGCCTCGGCCACGATTTGGAGCGCCAGAGTGGTCTTACCCGACGATTCCGGCCCGTAGATCTCGACGATCCTGCCGCGCGGTACGCCGCCGATGCCGAGCGCCGCGTCGAGCGCGAGTGCGCCCGTGGGGATCGAACCGATGCCGTTGCTCGACCCGTGCTCGCCGAGCTTCATCAGGGAACCCTTGCCGAACTTGCGCTCGATCTGTTCCTTCGTGACGTCGAGGATCTTCTGCTTGTCGCCGTTCATGCGCCCTTCGCTCCTTCATCGTAAAGCGGGCGAACCTGAGGGGCTCGACCCGACGGTAGCGAACAAACGTTCGCCTGTCAATCGCTTCCGAGCGACGCTTCCGCCACCGGTTCGTAGACCGGTGAACCCTGGCCGAGCGTGCTCTTGAAGAGCGTAACGGAGCGCACTGACATCGAATCAGGACGTGCTGCCAAGACCTCCCCCGCCACCTGTAGCGCCTCGGCGTGCACCCGCCTCGGCCGACGCGTACGGCACAACGTCACGTGCGCCTTGAACGCTCGCTGCTCGGTCTCGAAGCCCAGCGGCTCGAGCGACCGGTCGATCGCCTCGCCGAGTTCCGCACACTGAACGGCGACCTCGCCGTGCTCCGTCCCGTGCACCCACAACATCGTGGCGTGCCGGTGGTTCGGCACTGCTTTGAGCGAGGCGAGTTCCAGATCGAACGGCTCAATGCCTCGGCAGGCCTCGGCGAGAGCCAGCCGCAACGGCTCGACGTCCTCTTGAGGGATGTCGCCGAGGAACTTCAGCGTGACGTGGAGGTTCTCCGCCGGCACCCACTTGTCGTCGCGCCATGGTGGGGCGGCGATGCGGAAGGCTTCACAGGCCGCCGCGATCGAACACCGTACCTCATCGCTCAGCGGGATGCCGATGAACGCGCGCATCTACATCTCGAGGCGTCGGCGGAGCCAATCGAGCGCGTACGCGGTCGCGAGATGCCGCACGGTGGCGCGATCACCCGGGAACGTGCGCGACTCGGCCGTGGTGAACGCAGCGTCGGCGAAGGCGAACCAGACGAGTCCGACCGACTTGTCCTCCGATCCGCCGTCGGGCCCGGCGATCCCCGTCACCGCCACGGCGAAGTCCGACTCGAATCGCCGCCGAGCCCCGCGCGCCATCTCCACCGCGGTCTGTGAGCTCACCGCGCCGTAGTCGTCCAGTGTCTCCTCGGCCACGCCGAGCAGGTCGGCCTTCGCCGTGTCCGAGTACGACACGATCGCGCCGAGGAATGCGTCGGATGACCCGGGGACGTCCGTGAGTGCGGTGCCGATCATGCCGCCCGTGCAGGACTCGGCGAGCGAGATCGTGGTGTAGTCCCGCTCGCGGGCCAGCCGGATCACCGTCTCGGCGAGGGTCGAGCCGTCCTCGGCGAAGCACGCGTCGCCGAGCGCAGCCTTCACCCGCTGGCGCGACTCGGTGAGTTGCGCTTCACCCGCACTCTCGTCGATGAGGATCACCTGCACCTCGCCGGGTTTCGCGAGGATGACCAGGCGGATGCCGACGACGTCGCCCAGCGCCTCTTGCGCGCTGATCTGCAGGTCGGATTCGGAGAGACCGGTGCACGAGAACACGACCGGATTCGTGCGCGCCGCCCCGCCGAGCGAGGCGACGACCGCGGAGAGCATCGAGCGCATTTCGCGCGGCGGACCGGGCAGTAGCGCGAGTACGCCGCGTCCGGTCGGGATCAGCAGTCCCGGGGCGCTGCCGACGGTAGCGGGAACGACGGTCGCACCGAGCGGCACGAGCGCTTGCTTGAAGACCTGTTCGGCCGCCTTGCCGTCGAGATGTCGCCGCGCGCGTGCCTCGAGCCCCGCTGCGATGCTCTCGTCCCGCTGAAGCGTCAGTCCGAGCGCCTGAGCCGCCGCCTCCCGGGTGATGTCGTCGTGGGTGGGGCCGAGGCCGCCCGTGACGACAACGGCGTCGTAGTCGGTCGTCAGGCGCCCGATAGCCGTGGCGACGGCGGCGAGGTCGTCTCCGACGCTCACGACCTCGGCCACGGCGTGACCGGCCGCCTCGAGGGCGAACGCGATCTCAGCGGAGTTTGTGTCCACGCGAAGGCCGGTTACCAGCTCGGTCCCGACGGTCAGTATGGCCGCAGTCGGCAGCATGGCCTACTCCCTCCCGCTCCATGGCCCGGCGATGACATCGCGGGCGTGGTAGAAGTACTCCCACATCGACCAGATGGTGAGCCCGACGGCGATCGCCATGACGATCCACGACGCGATCGTGAATGCGAGCCACGGCAGTGCTCCGAGCGACCGTACGGCCTCGGAGTCCTTCACGATGAACGCGATGATGGCGACGATCTGGAACACGGTCTTGCTCTTGCCCCAGTGCGATGCAGCGATGACGCGGCCCTCGGCCACGGCCACCATTCGCAGGCCCGAGACGATGAACTCTCGCGAGATGATGATCAGCGCCACCCACGACGGCAGCGTGCCGAGCTCGACCAAGCCGACCAGCGCCGCGGTGACGAGCAGTTTGTCGGCGAGTGGATCGATGAACTTGCCGAAGGTGGTGACCTCGTTGCGCGAGCGCGCCAGGTAGCCGTCGACGGCATCGGTGGCCGCGACCAGCGCAAAGACGGTGGCGGCGAGCCACGGTCCCCAGTGCGGCATGCGGACGAGGAGCGTCACGAGGAACACGGGGATGAACAGCACGCGCGCGATGGTCACGCGGTTGGCCCAGCTCATCGGAATGCGCACCCTACGCGACCTCCCCGATCAGGTCGTAGCACATCGAGTCCACGATCCGCGCCTGCACGATCGTGCCTGCCACGAACTCCTTCTCGCCGAGGAGCACCATCCCGTCGACTTCCGGCGCCTGTCCGCGCCAACGGCCCACGGTCTCGCCGTCCTCGGCGCCTTCGACGAGCACGTCGAGCGTCGCACCGACGTGGCGGGCGGCTCGCTCGAAGCCGATGGCGTCGGCGAGGTCGCGAATGCGCTGCGCCCGCGCTCGACGGGTCCGCAAAGGGACCTGGTCGGGCATCTGGGCCGCGGTCGTGCCGTCCTCCTGAGAGTACGTGAAGATGCCGGCGTAGTCGAAGCGTGCCGCCTCGAGGAAGCGCTGCAGCTCCTCGACGTCGCGGCGGGTCTCGCCGGGGAAGCCGGCGATGAGCGAGGTGCGCAGCACGATGTCGGGAATCGCCGCGCGAACGCGCTCGATCAGCGCGAGGACGCTCTCGGCATCGCCGAGGCGGTTCATGCGGCGCAGTACGTCGCGCGAGGCGTGCTGCAGCGGCAGGTCGAGGTAGCGGCACACGTTCGGTGCGGCCGCCATTGCCTCGAGCAGCTCGTCGGTGACCCCGTCTGGCTGTACGTACATCAGCCGAAGCCAGTCGAGGCCGTCGAGACGGCCGAGCGCGCGCACGACTTCGGCGAGCTTCTCGCCGCCGGTCTCGCGCCCCAGCGCCGAGATGTCCTGCCCGACGAGCACGATCTCGCGCGCGCCGCCCGCGACGAGCAGCCGCGCCTCGCCGAGGATGTCGTCGAGCGAGCGGCTGCGGTACGGGCCGCGGATGTACGGGATCGTGCAGTACGCGCAGCGGCGGAAGCAGCCGTCCGAGACCTGCAGGTAGGCCGAGCCGCTCGTGACGGTTCGCGCGGGGCCGTCGGTGGCCCGAGGATCGACGCCGGTGAGGTCGTGCAGGAGGCGCAGCAGCTCGCCTTCGTCGGCGACGGGGAGGAAGGCGTCCACCTCGGGCAGCGACGCGGTCAGCTCCTCGCCGTAGCGGGACGGCATGCAGCCGGCCACGACCAGCTTTCGATCCCCTCGGCCGTCCTTCCACTCGCCCGCCAGCTCGAGCACCGTGCGGATCGACTCCTCGGTGGCCTCGCGGATGAACGAGCACGTGTTCACAACGACGACGTCGGCCGCCTCGCCGTCCTCGGCGAGAGTGAATGCCGAGGACGCAACGACCGCCCGCATGCGATCCGAGTCGACCTCGTTCTTGGGGCAGCCGAGCGTGACGAAGTGGACGGCGGCCGTGCGCTCCTTGTGCGATTCAGTACCTTCCGGCACGGCGCTACCGGTAGTTCGTGAACTGTAGCGGGATGCCGTAGTCCTTCTGGCGGAGGAACGCGATCACGGTCTGCAGCTCGTCGCGCTTCGGCGCGAACACGCGCAGCTTGTCGCCCTCGATCTGGACCTTCACCTTGAACTTCTCGTCGCGGATCTCCTTGTTGATGCGCTTGGCGAGGTCGGTCTCGATGCCGTTGACGATCTTGCCGCTGATACGCACGCTCCCGCCCGAGGCCGCCTCCGGCTTGCCCCACGACACCGCCTTCAGGTCGATGTTGCGGCGAACGAGCTTGCTCTCCAGCACGTCGCGGACCTGCTTGGCGACGAAGTCATCGGGGGCGGCGAGCGTAATCGTTTGCGCCTGCTTGTCGAGCGTGACCGTCGCGCCCGTGTCCTTCAGGTCGTATCGCTGCGTCAGTTCCTTCTCGGTCTGCGAGACGGCGTTGTCGACCTCCTGCATGTCCGTTTGGGACACGATGTCGAAGCTCTCGTCCTTTGCCACGGGTGGCTCCCTCCCCTAGTCCGGATACGTCAGCGTGCCGAGGGAAGTCCTCTCGGCACGCGGTGTTGCTCGAAGTGCGCGCGTTCGCGCGTCGGTACGTGTTGCGAGGCGAGTCACATCGCGCCCGGTCATTCCCCGCTCGTCGTCAGACTCACCGTTCCCACATTGCCCTCGTCTTGGATCTCGACCGCTTGGCCGTCACGGGTGACGGTCACTACGCTCGGTCGACCGATTCGCACCTTCGCGCTGTCGGCGACCTGATACTCCTTGGGAGCGCCGCCCTCCAGAGTACCTTCGTAAGCAGTGAGGCCGTCTACGGTGATCTTGATCCACGATGCCTGGCCGTCCTCGACGCTGATCCGCAGGGTGAACGCGGAGCCCTTGTTCGCGCTGTTGCCGGTCGTGCCGCCGTTGGTATTCGGCGTCGCGGTGCCGCTGGTCTCGCCCGCGGTCGTGCGCGTCACGGTCTTCTTCGGCTTCGATGCCGGTGCTTTGCGCTTCGGCTTCGCGGTATTGGCGCCGGTAAGTGGTGCCGCCGGCACGAGTTCGGTCTTCGGCCGAAGGAGTGAGGCGACGCCCCAGGTAGCAAGGCCGCCGACGACGATCACGGCGAGGATGATGGCCCACGTCCGCATGGGCATCTCGTGCGCGTTCTCGCGCTTCGGGACGACGGGGTCGGCCGGGAGGTCGAGCTGCCCGCGCTCGTCGATGTGCGCCTCGGGCGTGAGGCGGCGTTCCGACGCGTACTCATCGAGCAGCGGCTTGACCGGCAGCTCGAGGAATTGCGCGTAGCTCTGGATGTAGCCCTTCACGTACGCCGAGGACGGCAGCTGCTCGTAGCGGCCGTTCTCCAGCGCTTCGAGGAGCCGTCCGCGAATACGGGTGGCGGCCTCTACGTCCGCGATGGTCTTGCCCCGGCGCCGACGTTCTTCGGCGAGGGTCTCTCCGAGTGAACCCATATGCTGCGTATCTCCCTAGAAGAACGCGGGTGAGAGGGGTGCGGTGCGATTCTAGCGCAGGTCGTGCCATAAGGTCAGGTTCAGTCGCCGTATGCTTCGCTCGCGTCGCGGCGCTCGAACGCCTTCAACGCCTCGAGTTCGTCCACGCCGACGAGCAGGTCACGGGGCTTGCTGCCGTCCGGCGGACCGACGACACCCTTCGCCTCGAGCATGTCCATGATGCGGCCGGCGCGAGCGTAGCCGACCTTCAGCCGGCGCTGCAGCAGCGAGGTCGAACCCATGCCGGACATGAGCACGATATCGGCGGCCTCCCACAGCAGCGGGTCGTCATCCTCGCCATCGTCGACGCCACCGTGACCCGCGGTGGAAACCTTCAGGTGCAGGATCTCCTCGTGGTAGTCGGGCGCCGCTTGTGCCTTCAGATGGCCGACGACCGCCATGATCTCTTCCTCCGAGACGTACGAACCCTGGATGCGCTTGGGCTTCGGCCATGCGGGGGTGGAGAAGAGCATGTCGCCGAGGCCGACCAGCTTCTCGGCGCCGGGCTGGTCGAGGATGACCCGGCTGTCGATCGAGCTGCCGACCGCGAACGCGATGCGGTTGGTGATGTTCGTCTTGATGAGGCCCGTGATGATGTCGGTCGAGGGGCGCTGTGTGGCGACTATGAGGTGGATGCCGGCGGCGCGCGCGAGCTGGGCGATCCGGCATATCGAGTCCTCGACCTCCCGGGCGGCGACCATCATGAGGTCCGCGAGCTCGTCGATGACGATGACGAGGTACGGGAGTTCCTCGGCGCCTTCCGGCGCTCTCCCCTCCTGAACTGCCGCGTTGTACATCGCGATGTTGCGCGCGCCGGCCTTCTGCAGCTTCTTGAGTCGTCCGTCCATCTCGGAGACGGCCCAGGCGAGCGCCGATGCCGCTTCCTTCGACTCCGTCACCACGGGCACGTACAGGTGCGGGACCTCGTTGTAGAGGTTGAGCTCGATACGCTTGGGGTCGATCAGGATGAGGCGCACCTCGGCCGGCGTGGCGCGCATGAGGATGCTCATCAGCAGGGCGTTGATGCAGACCGACTTGCCGGTGCCGGTCGAACCGGCGATCAGCAGGTGCGGCATGGTAGCGAGATCGGCGAGCACGCCGCCGCCGGCGACGTCCTTCCCGATGCCGAGGAGCAGCGGTGCGCGCTGTGCGAGCGCGGGTCCGCTCATGACGTCGCCGAGCGTGACGGTCGAGCGCCGCTCGTTCGGCACTTCGATGCCGATGTACGGCTTTCCCGGGATCGGCGCGAGCACGCGGACGGTCTGCGCTGCGAGGGAGAGCGCGAGATCGTCGGCGAGGGCCGTCACGCGGTTGACCTTGATGCCCTTGGCGAGCTGGACTTCGAACATCGTGACTGTCGGTCCGGGAACCCAGCCCACCACGCGCGACACGATATCGAAGGTCGCGAGCGTGCTCTCGATGACCTGCCCGGTGTCGCGCAGCTCCTTCTCCGACGCCTTGTGCGCCGAGGCGTGCTCCGGCGTGCACTGCAGGAGCTGGAGTGGCGGCAGCTCGAAACCCTCGAGCGCGCGTGGCGCCGTCGAGGCGACCGGCATGGTCTTGCGCCGCGACTCGGGGTCCTCGGCGGGGGCTTTTCGCTGCTTCGGCGTGGCCGGCGGCTTGGCGAACGGCTCGTCGTCGGCGTCCAGGTCGATCAGCGGGAGCGTCTTCGGCCCGGGTTCTCGTTTCGGGCGCACGGCGAGCTTCGGCTCCTCGCCGGGACGGAAGCGTTCGGTGACCGCCTCGACGACCGAGGACACGGACATCCCCGCGAGCACGGCGCCGATCAGCAGCACCGCGGTGAGCACGACGTAGCCGATCGCCGGGCCGAGCGAAGCGCGCAGTGCCGCCGCCACGACGCCGCCAACGTACCCGCCGTGATTCGCCGCGACGGCCGTCTGCCACTGCGTCTCGGCCGAGACCGGGAGCGCGACCATCGAGATCACCGACAGCACGATCAGGGCGATGCCGCCGCCGACCCGCGCCTCGTTGATCGCCATTCGGCGAACGAAGAAGCTCGCGCCCCACAGGATCACCGCGATCGGGAGCGCGTAGGCGCCCACACCGAACGCGAGCCGCACGACCTGTGCGAGCGCGCGCGGGACCGGACCGGTCGATTCGCTGAGCACGGCGATGCCGAGCGCCACGCCCGCGAGGCACAGCGCGATGCCGTAGATCTCGTGCCGGGCGTTCTCGGGGACGAGCGTCTGGCGGGTGCGCGAGGACCCGCGTCGTGAAGGCTTCTTGGCGCTGCTGCGACGAGTGCTGGGTTCGGTTGCCACGGTCCCTCTCGGAGGCTAGAAGACCTTGAATGCCAGTGTAGCCACGAGTAGGGCCGTCCCGACAAGTGCCGTGTACATCGCGAACCCGTACAACGTGTGTTGCTTAACGAGCGCGAGCAGCCACGCGACCGCCACGTAGCCGACGACCGCAGCCGTGGCGACCCCGACGACGCATGCGGCGACCGACGGCAGCCCGCCGCCGCCTTTGAGCACGTCGTAGCCGTCCTTTACGAACGCGAGCGCGATGATCGGCACGCCGAGGAGGAACGAGAATCGGGCGGCTTCCTCGCGCTTGAGACCGACGAGCAGGCCCACAGCGATCGTGTTGCCGGAGCGTGAGATCGCCGGAAGGACCGCGAACCCTTGGCCGAGGCCGATCGGGATCGCCTTCCACCACGCCGCGTCGTTGATGTGCTCGTTGGCCTTGCCGCGCGAGAGCCACTCGGCCCCCGCGAGGACGCCGGCCGTGATCAGGAACATCACGCCGACGACGGTCATGTTGCGCGCGAACGGCTCCACGACGTCCTTCAGTCCGAACACGATCGGCAGCGTGGCGATGGTGCCGACCAGGACGAGCAGGTCGATGCGTCGGTACGGCTTGTCGAGCAGGTCTCGCGAGAACAGCGCGGTGATCATCTTCAGCAGGTCCTTGCGGAAGTACACGATCACTGCGAGCAGCGTTCCCACGTGCAGCAGCACCTCGAAGGGCAGCACGCGTCCGGAGTTGAGTCCGAGCAGCCTGTATGCGACGGCGAGGTGGCCGTCGGACGACACCGGCAGGAACTCGGTCAGGCCCTGGACGGCGCCCAACACCAGGGCCTGGAGCAGGTTCAACTAGACCTCCATGACGACAGGGATGATCATCGGCCGTCGGCGCGAGTTCTCCCAGATGAGCTGCGACAGCGACTCGCGCATGGTGTTGCGGATGATGCTCTGGTCGGTGACCCCCTCGCGCGAGGTCTTCCCGAGCGCCTTGCCGAGCCGCGCGCGGGCCTGGTCGGCGAGCTCCTTGCCGTCGAAGGTGACGCCTCGCATGATCAGCTCGGGGTCGCCCACGACGCGGCCCGTTCTCGCGTCGATGGTGACGACCACCATCGCGATGCCGTCCGAGGAGAGTTGCTGGCGGTCGCGCAGCACGACCTCGCCGATGTCGCCGACCTTGAGGCCGTCGACGTACGTGACGCCGCTCTCCACGCGCTCGGTTGCCCGCGCGACGCCGTTGGCGTCGAACTCGAGGACCTGGCCGATCTCGAGCATGTAGATGTTCTCCTCGGCGACGCCCACGCTCTTCGCCAGCTTCACATGGGCGCGCAGGTGGCGGTTCTCGCCATGGACCGGGACGAAGTACGTCGGCTTCACGAGGTTGAGCACGAGCTTGAGCTCCTCGGCGGCGGCGTGGCCGGACACGTGCACATCCACGCCGCGACCCTTGTACAGCACGTTCGCGCCGGCTTTCGACAGCCGGTTGATCACGCGGTTCACGGCCTTCTCGTTGCCGGGCACCGGCGACGCCGAGATCACGACGGTGTCGCCTTCCTCGACGCTCACGGTCTTGTGGTCGCGGTTCGCCATGCGCGCAAGAGCGGACAGCGGCTCGCCCTGGCTGCCGGTGCACATCACGACGACCTCGTCCGCGGCCAGTCCGTTCATGTCGTAGGCATCGACGATGTCGTCGTCGCCGATTTGCAGATAGCCGAGCTCGCGGGCGATCCTCGTGTTCGTGATCATCGAGCGGCCCGTGACGACGACCTTGCGGCCGTTCTCGACCGCGGCGTCGCAGACCTGCTGCATCCGGTGGATGTGCGACGCGAACGACGCGACGATGATGCGCTGCTCCGCCTCGGCGAAGATCTCACGGAGTGCCGCGCCGACGACCGCCTCGGAGCGCGTGAAGCCGGGCGTCTCGGCGTTGGTGGAGTCGGACAGCATCAGCATGACGCCCTTGGCGCCCGCACGGGTGAGCGCGCTGTAATCGGCCACGCGTCCATCGATCGGCGTCTGGTCGAGCTTGAAGTCGCCGGTGTGCAGGATGTTGCCGACGGGCGTGCGGATGAGCACCGCCACGCCGTCAGGGATCGAGTGGTTCATCGGGATGAAGTCGAACCCGAAGGGCCCGACGGTGACGTGCCCGCCCGGCTGGATCTCGCGCAGCTTGACCTTCTTGAGGCGGTGCTCCTCGAGCTTGCCGTTGATGAGCCCCAGCGTGAGCTTGGTGCCGAGGACCGGCACCGGCCTGCCGAGGTCCTTCAGCAGGTACGGCAGCGCACCCGTGTGATCCTCGTGCCCGTGCGTGATGACGATCCCCCGCAGCTTGTGCTGGCGATGCAGGATGTAGCTGTAGTCCGGGAGGATCAGGTCGATGCCCGGCGAGTCGTCGTCCGGGAACATCAAGCCGGCGTCGATGACGACCATGTCGTCGCCGTACTCGATCACCGTCATGTTCTTGCCGATCTCGTCGAGCCCGCCGAGGGGCACGACGCGAAGGCGTTCTTCCTTGTTCTTCATGTGACCTTTCTTCGCGCCAATGCGCGCCGCCGTGAATGGGTTCACGAGTGGCGTGTTCGTCCCGTCAGTACCAAGGGCCGCGTGAGCAGCCCGTTCGTCCAGTTGTTCCCCAGGCGGCGAGCAGATGCCACCAGCGGAGTCCCGCGCGCTTTCCTAGCCGAGGAGCCCCACGTGCTCCATCACGCGACGGAGTTCCTCGGTCTGGGCGTCCGATGCCGGAATCAGCGGCAAGCGCGGTCCGCCGACCGGGAAGTCCTGCAGCGAGAGCGCCTGCTTGACCATGATCGGGTTCGCCGTCAAGAACAGGGCCTTGAACAGCGGCAGCATCTCGAGGTGCAGCTTCAGGGCGTGCGTGTGGCGTCCGTCCACCTGCGCTTCGATCATTTCGCGCATCTTACCGCCGGCCACGTGGCTCGCTACCGAGATCACGCCCGTCGCTCCAAGCCCCATCATCGGCAGCGTCATCTCGTCGTCGCCGGAGAGGACTTCGAAGCCGTCCGGCGCACCGTCGATGATCCGTGCGATCTGCCCGAGGTCGCCGCTCGCCTCCTTGACCGCCACGATGTTCTCCACGTCGCGGGCGAGACGCAGTGTGGTCTCGTCGGTCATGTTGATCACGCAGCGGCCCGGGATGTTGTACAGGATGACCGGCACGTCGACCGCCTCGGCGATCGAACGGAAGTGACGGTACAGTCCCTCCTGCGGAGGCTTGTTGTAGTACGGAACCACCGCCATGATCCCGTCCACACCGATTTCGACGACCTTGCGCGCGAACTCCACGGAGTCCGCCGTGCAGTTGTCGCCGGCGTTGGCGATGACCGGTGCTCGGCCGTCGACCGCTTCAACGACCGCGCGGAACAGGTCGCACTTCTGGTCGTAGAACACGGTAGGTGACTCGCCCGTGGTCCCGCATACGACCAGGGCCTCGCTCCCAGAATCCAGCAAACGCAGGGCCAGTTGCTGGGCACGGGGCAGGTCGAGGTCGTCCGAGCGATCGAACGGGGTCACCATCGCAGTGATCAGTCGTCCGAAGCGCGGCTCGGCCATGCCCTACTCCTCACATCAGCGCGGCGTGGTGCCGCGGGCAGCGTCGTGTTGCGACGTATTGTGCCACAAACGACTGACATTCCAGCGCCATGCCGCGTACGTCACGCGCCCGTCACCCGCCAGGCGGGCGCCTTCCCTACCCCTCGCCGAGGCCGAAGCCGTCGTGCAGCACGCGGACCGCCTCGGCGGCACGGTCCTCGGCGACGAGCACCGATATCGTCGTGTGGCTGTCGGCGACCTGCAGGATGCCGATTCCCGCAGCCGAGAGGTACTCGGCGACGCGTGCCATGACGCCGGGCACGCCATGCATCCCGGCGCCGACGAGCGTGACCTTCGCGAGGTGCTCGTCGAGCGCGCACGGCACGCCGAGCGCGTCGAGGACGGACTGCGCCTGGGGCAGCGACGCGGCGTTCAGCGAGAACGCGAGGATGCGCTCCAGCGGCGTGAACATGTCGAGCGAGATGCCGGCCTCCGCCATCGCGCGGTATATCCGCATCTGCGCCTGCGCGCCGGTGGGGTCGTCGGCGTCGTCGGGAAGGGTAGCGCGGACGCGAGCCAGGCCGCCGACGTGGGTGACCGCGGTGGCGACAACGCCGGTGCGGCGCGCCTCGATCTCCTCGGAGAAGGTCACGAGCGTTCCGGGCGCCGACGTGAAGGTCGAGCGGATCCGGACGGGAACCCCGCCGGCCATCGCCGCCTCCGCGGCGGCTACGTGCATCACCTTCGCCCCGTGGCGCGCCATCTGGAAGAGCTCCTCGTAGCTGACCGCGTCGAGCACGCGGACGCCCTCGCATACGCGCGGGTCCGCCGTCATCGCGCCTTCGACGTCCGTGCAGATCTCGACGGCTTCTGCCTCGAGCGCGACGCCGAGCGCGCATGCGGTGGTGTCCGAACCGCCTCGGCCGAGTGTCGTGATCGCACCGGTGGCGCTCGAACCCTGGAAGCCCGCGACGACGGGCACCACGCCCTCGCCGAGGACCGCGCGCAGCTCCGCGGGGTCGATTGCGAGAATCGCCGCGCCGCCGTGGCGGCCGTCGGTCAGGATGCCCGCGTCGGCACCCGACATGGCGCGAGAGGCGATGCCGGCGTCGCGCAGCTCGTGTGCGACCACGACCGCCGAGACGATCTCGCCGCACGACGCGAGCAAGTCGCGTTCGCGACGATCAGCGGGGCGGCCGTCCACCAGCGCCAGCAGCGTGTCCGTCGCGTACGGCTCCCCGGCTCGCCCCATCGCCGAGACGACCACGACGACATCGCGCCCGGACGCTCGCGCCTCGCGAACGCGCGCAGCCAGCGCCTCGCGTCCGCGATCGGTCGCGACCGACGTGCCGCCGTACTTCTGGACGACCACGGGCCGAGTCGAGCGAGTCTCCTCGGCCACCTAGTCCCCCAGCAGGTGCTCGAGGCCGACCACGAGCCCGGTGAGCTCGCTCGCGCGCCGCACCGCGAGCACGACACCCGGCATGAAGCTCGTGCGATCGATCGAGTCGTGACGAAGGGTCAGCAGCTGTCCGGGCCCTCCGAAGAGCACCTCCTGGTGCGCGACGAGGCCCGGCAGGCGCACCGAGTGCACCGGGATTCCTGCGGCGAGGGCGCCGCGGGCGCCGTCGAGCAGCTCGGTCTCGCGGCCGGGAATCGCGGGCTCCACGCCGCGCGCGGCGGCGATGAGCGAGGCGGTGCGCAGTGAGGTGCCGGACGGCGCGTCGGCCTTGCGGTCGTGGTGCAGCTCGACGATCTCCACGTGCGGCATCCACCGCGCCGCCTGCTGCGCGAACCGCATCATGAGCACCGCGCCGATCGCGAAGTTGGGCGCGACGAACAGGCACGTCTGCTCCGGCGCCTCGTCGACGAGCGTGCCGAGCACGTCATCGCCCAGCCCGGTCGTGCCGACGACGCAGTCCACGCCCGCACGCAGCGCTGTGCGCAGGTTGCCTTCGACGACCGTCGGGTGGGTGAAGTCGACCATCACGTCCGGCCCCGTGGCGGCCAGCGCGGCCTCCAGGTCGCCGGCGAGCTGGATCGTCCCGCCCTGCCCGTCATCCACGCTCATCCCGACGTTGGCCGGATCGACCGCCGCCACCACCGTCATGTCCGGTTCGGCGGTCACCGCCTTCACGACCTCGCGCCCCATCTTGCCGGCCGCACCGGTCACGAGCACGCGGATCAAGCTCTCTTCAACCACTCCACGTCCGTCCAAGCTACTGCCTCCAATCAGAAACACGATCAGCCGAGGAGGTGCGATACCTGCTCGGTGGCGAAGGGTCCGATCATGGCGAGCACGCGGGGTCCGCCGAGCAGTTCACCCGCGACGCGCTTGATGTCCTCGGAGCTCACGGCTTCAACGCGTGCCACGAGTTCGTCCATCGACAGTATCTCCCCGTGCGTCGACTCGGCCTTGCCGAGCCGCGTCATGCGCGCTCGCGTGGACTCGAGGCCGAGCACCAGCTGGCCCTTGATCGACTCCTTGGCGCGCGAGAGTTCGTCGTCTGTCGCACCGGAGGCGATCACCTTCTCCACTTCGGCCTGGATAAGCCGAACGACCTGCTCCGCATTCGCCGTACGGGTGCCCGCGTACACCACGAACTCGCCGGTGTCCTGGTACAGGCTGTGGTACGAGTACACCGCGTACGCCAGGCCCTTCTTCTCGCGGATCTCCTGGAACAACCGCGAGGACATCCCCCCGCCGAGGATGGTGTCGAGCACGGACAGCACGAAGCGGTCCTCGGCGCGGGCGTTCATGCCCGCTACGCCCCAGCAGATGTGCGCCTGCTCGGTCTCCTTGGGCAGCAGCTGCAGCCGTGACTCGACGGTCGGCGTCAGCTCGGTGCGCTCGGTCCGCTTGCCGGTCGGCACGGTGAGGAAGCGCTGCGCGAGGTCGACCAGCTTCGCGTGTTCGACGTTCCCGGCCGCCGCCACCACCACGTTGCCCGTGCGGTAGTGCTTATCGTGGAAGGTCGCGGTGAGCGGCCGCTCGAACGCCCCGACCGTCTCATGCTGGCCGAGGACCGGCAGTCCGATGGGATGCTCGGGCCACAGCGTCTGCGCGAACAGCTCGTGGATGCGGTCGTCGGGCGTGTCCTCGTGGCGAGCGATCTCCTCGAGGACGACGTCGCGCTCGCTCTTGATCGCGTCGTCGGCGAAGATCGAGCTGACCACCATGTCGGATAGCACCTCGATGGCGGTGTCGACGTGCTGGTCGAGCACCCGTGCGTAGTAGCACGTGTACTCCTTGCTGGTGAAGGCGTTGAGCTCCGCGCCGAGTCGGTCGAACGTCTCGGAGATCTCCGCCGCAGTCCGCGTCGGCGTCCCCTTGAACATCATGTGCTCCATGAAGTGGGACATCCCGGCCTCGGCAGGTATTTCGTCGCGGCTGCCGACCGAGAACCAGATGCCGATCGCCACCGAGCGGACGGTGTCCATCCGCTCGGAGAGCACGCGAAGGCCTCCGGGCAAATCGCTGCGTTCATAGAACATGACGCCCCACCCCGATTCGCTATCGAAAGCGTGCGGCCCGGCGCTGAGAGCAGCCGGGCCGCACGGAACTTGAGTTCCTCGTCCGAGACGGTTCGGCTAGTGCCGGCGACGCGGTCGGCGATCGCCGCCGCCGCCCTCGCGACCCTCGCCCTCGCGGTGCGGCGCACCCTGGCCGCCCTCACGATGCTCGCCGCCGCCGGACGGAGCGCCACCCTCGCGCTTCGGCGCCTCGGGCTTGTCGATGCGGTCCAGGCTGACCTTGCCGCGGTCGTCGATGTCCATGACCTCGACCTCGACCTCATCCCCGATGTTGAGGACGTCCTCGACCTTCTCGACGCGGCCCTTAGCCACGCGCGAGATGTGCAGGAGGCCGTCCTTGCCCGGGATGAGCTCGATGAACGCGCCGAACGGCTGGATCGACACGACGCGGCCGTGGTAGCGCTCTCCCGGCTCGACTTCCTTCACGATCATCTTGATGCGCTGCAGCGCCTCTTCCCCACCCTGGTCGCGGCTCGCGATGTACACGGTGCCATCGTCCTCGACGTCGATCTCGGCACCAGTGGCGTCGATGATCGAGCGGATCATCTTGCCGCCCGGGCCGATGATGTCGCGGATCTTGTCGGTCGGGATCTTCAGCGTGAGCACGCGCGGCGCGAACTCGGAAAGCTCCTCGCGCGGCTCGGCGATTGCCTGCAGCATGATGCCGAGGATGTGCGCGCGACCAGCCTTCGCCTGGTGCAGCGCCTGGCCGAGGATCTCGGCCGACAACCCCTTGGCCTTGTTGTCCATCTGCAGTGCCGTGATACCGGCTTCCGTGCCGGCGACCTTGAAGTCCATATCGCCGAGGAAGTCCTCGAGGCCCTGGATGTCGGAGAGCACCGCTACGCGGTCGCCCTCCTTGATGAGGCCCATCGCGATACCGGAGACCGGCGCTTTGATGGGCACGCCGGCGTCCATGAGGGCCATGGACGAACCGCACACCGAACCCATCGACGACGAGCCGTTGGATTCCAGCACCTCGGAGACCACGCGGATGGTGTACGGGAACTCGTCTTCGACAGGGAGGACCGGGATGAGCGCACGCTCTGCCAGTGCACCGTGACCGATCTCGCGGCGCTTCGGGCCACGCATGAACCCGATCTCGCCCGTGGAGAACGGCGGGAAGTTGTAGTGGTGCAGGTAGCGCTTGCCCTCGGCCACATCGATCGTGTCGATGCGCTGCCACTCGGACAGCATGCCGAGCGTGGCGACCGACAGCACCTGCGTCTGGCCGCGCGTGAAGAGGCCGGAGCCATGCGCCCGCGGGATGTAGCCGACCTCCGAGGAGACCTGGCGGATCTCGTCGAGCTTGCGGCCGTCGGCGCGCTCGCCTTCGTCGAGGACCATGGCGCGCATGGTCTTCTTCTCGAGCTCCTTGAGCAGTGCCTTGACGTCCTTGCCCATCGTGAGCAGCTCTTCGTCCGAGAAGGTCCCGAGGATCTCCTGCTTGACGGCGGCAACTGCGTCCATACGGGCGTGCTTGTCGGGATTGTGCAGCGCGTCGCGCATCTTGTCGCGGCCCGCGGCGAACACGCGCTCGCGGAGTCCCTCGTCGATGCTGAGGAGCTTGACCTCGCGCGGCGTGACGTCGAGCTTGGCGATCAGGCGCTCCTGGGCCTCGCAGAACTTCGCGACGGCCTCTTGTGCGAACAGCAACGCCTCGAGCATGTCCTCCTCGGACACTTCACGGGCGCCGGCCTCGATCATGAAGATCGCGTCCTTGCTGCCGGCGACGACGAGGTCGAGATCGCTCTCCTCGGTCTCCTCGAACGTGGGGTTCACCACATACTCGCCGTCGATGCGTGCGACACGCACACCGGCGAGCGGGCCCTCGAACGGCACGCCGCCCGCGAGCAGCGCGGCAGACGCGCCCATGATCGAGATGATGTCGGGCTGGTTCACCTGGTCGGCCGATAGCACCGTCGCGATGACCTGCACTTCGTTACGGAAGCCGTCCGCGAACGCCGAGCGCAGCGGCCGGTCGATCATGCGGGCCGTGAGGATCGCCTTCTCGCTCGGGCGCGCTTCACGCTTGATGAACCCGCCGGGGAGCTTGCCCGCGGCGTACATCCGCTCTTCGAAGTCCACCGTGAGCGGGAAGAAATCGAGATCCTTGGGTTCCTTCGAGGCGGTCGCCGTCACCAGAACCATCGAGTCGCCCTGGCGGACGACCACCGCGCCACCCGCCTGCTTGGCGAGCTGCCCGGTCTCGAGCACGTAGTTCTTGCCGTACAGTTCGAACGATTCAGTTACCTTCCCCATCTTCTTCATCCTCTTCTGCCGTCGGCCCTCCCGACGGCTCGTCTTCATGGGCGCGTGGATCCGGACCCCATTGCCCGGGCGCCTCCTCCTTCGCAACGCTCGTTCGGGGTGCTAATACCCCGCGTCGCCGGACGGCCTACAGCCGCCCCATACGCAAAAGGCGGGAGAGCGAACTCTCCCGCCTCGTGACGTCGTCGGTGTTACGCGCGGATGCCGAGTTTTGCGATGATCGCGCGGTAGCGCTCGATGTCCTGCTTCTTGAGGTAGTTCAGCAACCGGCGGCGCTGGCCTACGAGACGCAGCAGTCCTCGGCGGGTGTGGTGATCCTTCTTGTGGATCTTGAGGTGCTCGGTGAGGTCGCGGATGCGCTGGGTCAGCAGCGCGATCTGTACCTCGGGCGACCCAGTGTCGCCGTCGTGCTTCATGTGCTCCGAGATGATTCCGGACTTGGTGTCCTTCGCAAGAGCCATTTCGTCCACCTTTCGTCGTGGGGAGTCTTCCCCATCGTGTCGCCCTCGTCCGCGGCCGCCGCAGGTGGCGCGAGCAGTCCCAGGCAAGGGTCATCGCAAAACCGCTAAATGATACCACGAACGGTGTGGGGGGCAACCCGCAGGTCGCGGGGGCTGGAGGCGTCAGCGGCGCGAGTGTTGCGATTCAAGGTTGAAGTCAGAAAGCGCTAGCGAGCGGCGCAGCCTTGCCACGGCCGAATCTGCGCGAGGGCGCCCGAGAGCTGCTCCTCCGCGACCTCCGTGTCGTACGCGGCCTGCGCGCGCAGCCAATAGCCGTTCGAGAGACAGAAGAACTTGCACAGGCGAAGGTCGGTATCCGCGGTTATGGCGCGCTTGCCCGCGACGATGTCGCCTATGCGCTGCGCCGGCACCCCGATCTCCTTCGCGAGACGGTACTTGCTGATGCCCATGGGCTTCAGGAACTCCTCGCTGAGGAGCTCACCGGGGGTGACTGGCTTGAGCTTGGCCATCGTGCCCATCTCCTAGTGGTAGTCCACGATCTCGACGTCTTCCGGTCCCGCGCCCGTCCAGCGGAAGCACACGCGGTACTTGTCGTTCACCCGGATGCTGTGCTGCCCGTCGCGGTCGCCCTTGAGCGCCTCGAGCCGGTTGCCCGGCGGCACCCGCAGGTCGTCGAGACGCCCGGCGATCTCCAGCTGCCGCAGTTTGCGCCGGGCGACCGACTCGATGCTGACGAAGCGCTTCACCCGATTGCCCCGGGCGAGCGCTTCCGTGTCCGCATCCTTGAACGAGACGATCATGCTGAGATATTAATGCCCCGCGTTACTAACGTCAAACGTGATTAGTCGCGTGGCCGAGGATCTTCGCGTCTTTCGAACGTCCAGCGCATAAGCTGCCCGCCTCCAGCTCATCGCGAGTCCGCAAGGCTCGGCGCGTCAGCTTGATGCGCGTGTTGGGCGGCGCGGATTCAGATACTAGGTGCAACACCTGCCCCCACCTGCGAGGGCGAGGCAATCTGGGATACTTCCGGTTCCTCCACTCCGCCAAGAACAGGGGAACCGTTGCCGAAGTATCGCCAGATCACCTCACACGAAAGATACGTCATCTCCGCGCTGAGGAAGGAGGGGCTGTCCGTGCGCGCGATCGCCCGCCACACGGGCCGCTCGCCGTCGAGCATCTCGCGCGAGCTCGCCCGCAACCGTTGTGCGGACGGCGCCTACCGGCCCTTCAAGGCGTCGCACCGAACCCGGGGCAGGCGCTCCCGGTCGCGCCGCAACTCCCAGTTCTCGCGCGAGGACTGGGAGCTCATCGAGCACCTGGTCGGGCTGCAGTGGAGCCCCGACCAGGTCGCCGGGTGGCTGAAGCTGCACGGGCTCCTGTCGATCAGCTACGAGACGATCTACCTGCGCGTGTGGGCCGACAAGGCGGCCGGCGGGCAGCTGTGGCGGCACATGCGCCAGGCCGGCAAGAAGCGAAGGAAACGCTACGGATCGCGCGACAGTCGCGGGAGACTCGCAGGTAAACGGCACATATCCGACCGGCCACCGGAGGTCGAGGGGCGACAGGTAGCGGGGCACTGGGAGATCGACACGATCAAAGGCGACAGCCAAGGGAGGCACACGGCGGTGACGATGGTGGAGCGAACGACGGGCTACCTGGTGATGGGCAAGCTGCAGCGGCACACGGCCGCCGACACGACGGCACGCTGCGTCGAGCTGATCGGGCGCCACCCGGGCAGGGTGCTCACGATCACCGCCGACAACGGCAGCGAGTTCCACGGCTACAAGGACGTCGAGGCGGCCACGGGCTCACTGTTCTACTTCGCGACGCCGCACCACTCGTGGGAGCGCGGCACGAACGAGAACACCAACGGCCTGATCCGCCAGTACCTGCCGAAGCGCACGAGCATGGCGCACCGGACGCAGTCAGATCTCGACGCGGTCGCCGCCAAGCTCAACACACGGCCCCGCAAGCGGCTGGGCTACCGGACCCCGGAGGAGTGCTATGTACAAGGCCGGTAGGCGCGAGCGGAAAAGGGCTAGGTGTTGCACTTCAAACTTGAAGTCAGGCCGGTGACGCCCCGTCATCCTTATGCTGCGAAAACACCAAAGAAACGGGCGGCGTGTAGAGCACCCAGATGGCGGCGATGCACAGTGCCGCTATGGCAGCGAGGGTCAGCCAACCCAGTGCTGAGGCCGCAGATCCGGTAAGCACGACACCGAGCACCTGGACGCGAACGAATCCTCCACCGGGAAACACCATCAACACCGCGAGGCCGACTACAGTGGCCAGCAGGAAGCCCGACCAGAAGGTTGCCCACAGACGCGAAGACCGCTTGCCACGCAGCAGACCGATGCCGACCGGCAGCATGAACACAGACAGGTCGAAGTTGAGGACTGCTCCAGCGAACGCCTGGCGCAGCATCCCGAGGAGCGCCAAGGCGCCGAGAAGGCAGTAGGCCGCGCCGATGATCTTCAGTCTGAGCGGCATCGCATTCCTTCGACTCGGCCTAACGTCCAGCGCATAAGCTGCGCGCCTCCAGCTTATCGCGAGTCCTGCGGCCAGGGCGCGTCTGCTTGATGCGCGTGTTGGGCAGCAGACGACCATTCGCGAGCCGCTACGAACCCTTGCCGAGGAAGAACAGCAACCACCGACGCAGAGTCACCGGCTGCTGACGCTTGAGTCTCTGAAGGGTCGACGCGAAGGAGTACGTGAACAGCGGAACTGCGGCGGCCAGTGCCAACGCAATCGCCCACGGAAGTGCACGAACCGCAATCATGTACGCCAGGTAGCCGCCGAACACCACGGCGAGACCCGGCGCGAGTAGCACCATCTGCGCATCGTCGAGCACCAGTCTGCCGGCTGCGGGCCGGAGGCGAGCCACCAATGCGAGCCACACCAGCGCGGCAACAACCACGGCAACGGTCGCGATCTGAACCCCCACGCCGACCCCCCTCGACGAGTCGCAGCCCACTGTCTGCCCAACATACCTTCTGCAGTCTGCGGAACCGCCCGCACACGCACATCTCACAGTACTTCGCGCGGCAACAGAAGGAAACGAGAACTACTGCAGTCCGAAGGTGTTCGGGTAGCCGGACGCCGTTCGATGCGCCCGACTCCGGGCTTTAGCGGCCTTTCTGGAATCCGTGAACATGCCTCGGGTCTCGGCCGGCGTGCCGAGGTCCATCCGGGTTCCGGCCTCGGTCACAGCTGCCTCAACCGGTAGCGGCCCGTCTTGTGCGTGCCGACCTTCTCGACGAGCCCCGCCTCGATGAGCGGGTTGAGCAAGTCCATCGCCCCCTGCTTCGAAACCCCCAGCGCCTCCCGGATCTCGGCTGGCGCCATGCTCCCCTGACTTCCGAGCAGATTGAGCAGTCGTTCCTGACGAGGACGCAGCACGAGCCGCTGCCCGTCGTGCCCGGCGACCCTTCGGATGCGGCCCCACACGTGCTCGAGCGTCTGCCGCAGCCCCTCGGCGCTGTACTCAAGCCAAGTAGTGAGGTCCTCGCCCTCCTCGCTCACGCGCCTCAGTGCAGCGTAGTACGCCGGGCGGTCGTCCCAGTAGTACTCGTCTACGGAGAAGATGTGATGCGTGTCGAACCCGCGGCGGTACAGCTCCCACAGCGCGAGCGCGCGTCCGGCTCTGCCGTTGGCGTCGGCGAACGGGTGGATGGTCTCGAACCGGTGGTGCAGGATCGCCGAGGACAGCACGGGCGACAGCTGCGCTGACGGCCCGTTCCACCACTCCAGCAGCTCGCCCATCAGGGCAGGCACCTCTTCGGGCGCGGGCGGCACGTGCAGCCCGACTTGAATGCGGATCCTGCGATACTCGCCCTCGAAGCCCTGATCCATCACACCCAAGCCGAGGATGCGATGCAACGCGAGCACGTCGGCTTCGGCGATTCGCTCCGCTGCGCTGTGCTCGGCGATGAAGCGGAGGCCGGCGAAGTAGTTGACGACCTCGCGCTCGGAGCGCGGTACGTGTGCGGGGGCCTCCGGCGCGTCGGCGAGCGCCTGAACCTCGGGGAGAGTTAACGGATTGCCTTCGATTGCCGTGGAGGCGTGGGCGTTGCGCGTCCGGCTGTCCTTCTGGAGCGCCGGAATCCACGCGAGTTCGACAGACGCGTTCTGGATGCGCTGCCGCAGCCCAGCGATCTCCTCCACACACGCGAGGAGATGAGGCGAAATCGAGAAGCGCGGCTCGTACGGCATACGATTAGTCAAGCATGGGTCAAGTTATCGGTCAAGTGGGTCGAGTTCGCTCGGTGCAACGTCACGTCCTACTGTGCCTCGTACGCCGCCGCCGCCCGATCGAGATCCGACTCGATCGCGGCTGTCAGCTCCTCCTCGCTCTCGAACGGCGTGAGGTCGCGCAGCCGCTCGAGGAACTCGAGGCGCAGCGTCGTGCCGTACAGATCGCCCGAGAAGCCGAGGAGATGCGCCTCGACCGCCTCCTCGGCGCACGGGAAGGTCGGCGGACGGCCGATCGAAACGCCCGCCGCGTACTCCGTGTCGCCCACGCGCGTGCGGCATGCGTACACCCCGGCAGCCGGCACGGCCGCTTCCGGCGGAGGGAGCAGGTTCGCGGTCGGCACGCCGAGTCGCCGCCCGTCGCCGCGACCAGGCACGACTCGCCCTGCCAGCCGATGCGGCCTCCCGAGGAGCTCCGCGGCGTGCACGACGTGGCCCGACGCGACCAGCGCGCGGATGCGCGTGGAGGTGACTGGGAGTCCGTCGGCGGTTACGAGCTCGTGCGGGGAGACCGTGAAGCGCCGCGCGAGGCCGAGGCTCTCGAGCGCCGTGATGTCGCCCCGCGCGTGCGCACCGAAGCGGAAGTCGCGCCCGACCACGACGGTGACCGGGTGGACCGCCGCAAGCAGCACGTGGTCGAGGAAGTCCTCGGGCGAGAGCGCGGCCAGTTCGAGGTTGAACGGGATGACCAGCACGGCCGAGGGGTCGAGCTCGGCGAGCAACTCGAGCTTGTCCTCTAGCGGGAGGAGCTGCGGCGTGGCTGTGCCGGGCGTGAGCACGCGGTCGGGATCGCGGTCGAAGGTGGCGACGATCGCCTTCACGCCGAGGTGCTCAGCGAGCTTCACCGCATCGCGCACGAGCGCCTGGTGGCCGACGTGCACGCCGTCGAACACGCCGAGCGCCACGACCGCCGCGCCGAGCGACTCCATGCCCTCGTGGTACTCGATGACGCGACTCACGCGGGCCTCGCGAGCACGACCTCGGGCCGCAACGCCTCGCCGACGCGCCGGTAGACGGCGCACACGTGTCCGCCGCGCACCAGCGCGACGAGCGAGCCGTCGGCCAGCCCGTCCGGACACCGCAGCTCGCGTCCGACCCGGACAGCCGCCGCGGCCTCTTCGTCGATCTCGATGAACGGCATGCCGAGGACTGCCAGTGCGCTGCAGAACAACGACTCGATCCGCCCGTCGGCGGCGGCCCGCTCGACCTCTTCGAGCGAGTTCGCGTCGCGGTCGAGCGACAACGCACCGCTCTCGATCCTGCGAAGACCGGCGAGGTGTGCGGCAGTGCCCGCTGCACGCCCGATGTCGCGAGCGAGCGAGCGGATGTAGGTGCCCTTCGACACGCGGAAGATCGCCCGCCAAGTCGCCGATGTGGCGTCCACGCTCTCGAGTTCCGCAAGCGTGACGTCGATCGGCCGCGCCGCGAGCTCGATCTCGCCGCCCCCGCGCGCGACCCGGTGCGCCGTCTTGCCGTCGACCTTGAGCGCCGAGTACTGCGGCGGCACCTGCATGGATTCGCCGAGGAACGCGTCGAGCACCCGTTGCGCGTCGGACTCGCGCAGCACCGCAGGCGGCACGGGAGCCGTTGCGACGACGCTTCCCTCGGCGTCCTCCGTGTCGGTCTCGGCGCCAAAGGCGATCGTGGCCTCGTACGTCTTGTAGCTCGCCGAAACGAACTGCTCGAGGCGCGTCGCCGGACCGATGAGGACGACGAGCAGGCCCGTCGCCATGGGATCGAGGGTACCGGCGTGACCGACGCGACGCTCGCCGGTGACGCGGCGCACGAAGCCGACGACATCGTGGCTCGTCATGCCGGCGGGCTTGTCGATCGGCATGATGCCCGAGAGGCCGGTCGCACCGCGCCGAGCAGCGCTCACTTAGCCTTCGCCTCCGGGCAGCAGCGGGAGGAGCTTGTCGAGGAGATCCTGCATCGGGCCATCGTAGGTCAGGCCCGCCGCCGGCGCGTGTCCCCCGCCGCCGAACAGGCGGGCGATGGAACCGACGTCGACGTTGGCCTTTGCGCGCAGGTTCACGCGGCAGCGCCCGCGCAGCACGCGGATGAACAGCACCGCCTCCACGCCGCCGATCATGCGCACGGCGTCGACGAGATGCTCGGTCTCCTCGGGGGCCGCCTGCGTCTCGGCGTAGTCCTGGTCGGTGATCCAGGAGTAGGCCACGTGACCGTTGTTCGTCACGACCACACGCGAAAGCGCGCGGCCGGTGATCTGCAGCGCGCCGCACGAGAGGCTCTCGTACATGCGTGTGTACATGCTGGGCACGTCGATGCCGCACTCGACCATCATCGCGGCGTCACGGAGCGTCTCGGCAGTCGTGTTGCCGTACTGGAAGCGGCCCGTGTCGGTCACGAGCGCCGCATACAGGCACGTCACGATGTCGAGGTTCGGCTGCACGCCGAGGCACGGCAGCAGGTGGAAGATGATCTCGCCGACGGCGGCGGCCTCCGCATCGACGAGATTGAGATCGCCGAAGAGCTGGTTGTCCGGATGGTGGTCGATGACGATGACTTGTCGCGATGCTTCCGCGAGCGGTGCGGCGACGCCGAGGCGCACCAGGGAGGGCGTGTCGACCGCGACGAACACGTCCGCGCCCTCGCGTTCGAGCGCGCGGACGAACAGGTCGTTGCCGGGAAGGAAGCAGTAGGTCGAAAGCGGCGGCCGGTCGTCGGCCATGGTTGCGAAGGCGTTGATGCCCAGACAGCGCAGCGACAGCGCGAGGCCGAGCGAAGAGCCGATGGCGTCGCCGTCGGGGTTCACGTGCCCGCAGACCACGACCTCGGAGGCCTCTCTGAGCGCCTTTGCCACCTCCGCGCGAGTCGCGAGCGCTCCCACCTGCTAGTCCTCGTCCTCGGCGCCCGGCGTGGTGGCCGGCTGGCCCTGACGCAGAATCTCGGAGATGCGCATGCCCTCGTCAACCGACGTGTCGATGCGGAAGTGCAGGTCCGGAACGTGCATCATCCGTACGCGCCGACCGAGCAGCGTGCGGATGCGCCCGCGTGCGGAGTGCAGTCCCTCGAGTACTTCGGCGTAGCGTTCGTCATCGCCGTGGGCGATGACGTAGACGTTGGCGACGCCCAAGTCGGGGCTCACTTCGACCGACGTCACCGTGACGAATTGCAGCCGAGGATCGGCCACTTCATCGACGAGAATCTCGGCGAGCGCTTCCTTCAGCGCCTCGCCAGCCTTACGCGTGCGGGGCGTGGATCTCACTGGTGATGCGTCCTTTGCTGTTGCGAGGCGGGCGGCTCGCGCCGCCGCGCCGTTCGATCGCGGCTCTGTTGGCAGCTACTCCTCGCGGGCGACCTCGACGGTCTTGTAGCCCTCGATGATGTCGCCTTCCTTGAGGTCCTGGAAGCCTTCGATGCCGATGCCACATTCGTACCCTTGGCGCACGGACTTCGCGTCGTCCTTGAAGCGGCGCAGGGAGTGCAGCTTGCCGTCGAAGATGATCGTGCCCTGTCGGACGATACGGACCTGGTCGTCGCGGGTGATCTCGCCTTCCTGCACGTAGCAGCCGGCGATCAGCCCGATCTTCGGCACGCGGAACAGCTCGCGGACCTCGACTCTGGCGGTGTCGTGCTCCTCGATCGTCGGCGCGAGCATGCCCACGCGGGCCGCGTTGATGTCCTCGATCGCCTGGTAGATGACGCGGTACAGTCGCAGATCGACCTTACGCTGCTCGGCGAGCGTCTTGGCTTTCGGCTCCGGTCGCACGTTGAAGCCGATGATGATCGCGTCCGAGGCGTCTGCGAAGTCTACGTCGGTCTCGGTGATGCCGCCGACGCCCGAGTGCAGGACGTTCACGCGCACCTCGGACTGGTCCATCTTCGACAGCGCGTCCTTGAGCGCCTCGATGGAGCCCTGCGCGTCGGCCTTGACCACCAGGTTGAGGTCCTGGAGTTCGCCTTCCTTGATGCGCGCGAACAGGTCGTCCAGCGAGACGTGCTTCCGAACCGACTCCTCGGCGAGCAGCCGGCGCTTGAGCGCGCGCTCCTCGGCAACTTGGCGGGCCGCACGATCGTCCGGCATGACCTTGAACTCGTCGCCGCCGCTGGCCGTCTGCGACAAGCCGAGCACCTCCACGGCGTCGGAGGGCTTGGCCTCGTCGACGATGTTGCCCTTCGGGTCGTACAGCGCGCGGACGCGGCCGTGCGCGAGACCGGCGACGATCGCGTCGCCGACCTTCAGCGTGCCGCGCTGCACGAGCACAGTGGCGACCGGGCCGCGGCCGCGGTCGAGCTTTGCCTCGATGACAACGCCACGGGCGGCCGCGTTCGGGTTCGCCTTTAGTTCCTGCACGTCCGCGACGAGCAGCACCATTTCGAGCAGGTCGTCGATGTTCTCGTGCTTCTTCGCGGAGACGTCCACGAAGATGTTGGTGCCGCCCCACTCCTCGGGGATGACACCCTTCTCGACGAGTTCCTGGCGCACGCGCTCGGGGTTCGCGTTGTCCTTGTCTATCTTGTTGACCGCGACGACGATCGGCACGCCGGCCGCCTTCGCGTGGTCGATGGCCTCGACCGTCTGCGGCATGACGCCGTCGTCGGCGGCGACCACGAGGATGACGACGTCGGTGACGTTCGCGCCGCGGGCGCGCATGGCCGTGAAGGCCTCGTGACCAGGCGTGTCGATGAACGTGATCTGCTTGTTCTTGTGGCGCACAACCGACGCACCGATGTGCTGGGTGATGCCGCCGGCTTCGGTGGCAGCCACGCCGGTTGAGCGGATGGCGTCGAGCAGGGACGTCTTGCCGTGGTCGACGTGACCCATGACGGTGACGACCGGCGGCTTCGGCAGCAGGTCCTCGGGAAGGTCGACGATGACCTCCTCGGTGACCTCCTCTTCAGGCGAAACGACGCGCAGCTCGTAGCCCAGGTCGTCAGCGAGGACTTCCATGACCGTCTTGGGCATCGGCTGGTTCACGGTCATCATCTCGCCGAGCATCATGAGGCGCTTGATGATCTCGTTCGGCGCCAGGCCGACGAGGGTGGCGAAGTCGCCGACGTTCGAGCCCTCGGTGATGGTGAGCGAGGCGCCCTCGACAGGCACGACGAGCGGTGCGGCCGGAGCGGCGGCAGCGGCTTCAGCGGCTGCCTCGCGGCGACCCTTCTGCTTGCCCTTCTTGCCGCGGCCACGGCCGGCCTCGGGCGGAGTCGCGGCCTGACGCGCGGCCTCGACGATCGCGGGCGCGACGAAGGTCCCACTCTTCTTCTGGGCCTCCTCGGCCTGACGGGCCATCTGGCGGTAGCGCTCGGCCTCGGCGGCCTCCACTTTCGCGGCTTCCTCGGCCTTGCGGGCCTCCTCGGCGCGACGGGTGGACTCAGCCTCGGCCTCAAGGCGCTTGGCCTCGGCCTCGGCGCGACGGCGCGTCTCCTCCTCGGCGCGATGGCGCGCTTCCTCTTCCTCGCGCTCGCGACGTGCCTGCTCCTCAGCCGCGGCTGCTGCCTCCTCGGCCGCACGTGCGGCCTGCTCGGCGGCGAGCTTCGCTTCCTCGGCCTCGCGCTTGATGCGCTCTTCTTCTTCGCGCTTCAGGCGCTCGATCTCCATGGCCGCCTGGCGCTCGGCGATCTCAGGCCCGAGCGCCTTGCGGATCTTGTCGACGTAGGCCTCCACCAGCGTGGATGCGTGGTTCTTCGCCGGTATCTTCATGGCCTGGAGCTTGTCGAGCAGCTCCTTGGAGCTCATCCCGAACTCTTTGGCCAGTTCATGTACTCGCATACTTGGCACTCGCGTCACCGTCCCTGTTGCGTCTGCTCCGATAGCAGGCGCTCGAACTCGTATCGCAGCCGCTCCACGTCCTCTTCGGTGAGATTGACGTGCAGCGACGCTTGTAGTCGCTTCCGTTTGACGGCCGTCTCGAAGCACTCGAGCGACGGGCACAGGTACGCACCCCGACCGTTCGCCTTACCCGAAGGATCCACGTGTACGTCACCCTCGGTCGTCCGCACGACGCGCACCAGCTCGCGCTTGGCGCTACTCTCGCGACACGTCACGCATGTCCGCGTGGGCGTCTTGCGGACCTTCATCTACTCGGCGGCCTCCTTCTCGTGCACGCCACAGTACACCGAGCCGGGCCGCGCCTTGTTGCGGCAGCGAACGCCGGTACTCGTGACCGAGACGCACCGCCCGTCGAACTCTTCGCCGGGCTGCCGGCACTGTTCCTGGGCGACCGCGGCAAGGCCGGAATCGATCGCCTGGGAAGCACTCTTGATGTCGATTCGCCAGCCGGTCAGCTTCGCGGCGAGACGGGCGTTCTGGCCCTCCTTGCCGATCGCGAGCGACAGCTGGTCGTCCGGCACGATCACCGTGGCGGTGTGGTCGGCCTCGTTGGTGAGCACCGAGGAGACCTTCGCCGGCGACAGCGCGAACGCCACGAACGTGGCCGGGTCGTCATTCCACGGCACCACGTCGATTCGCTCGCCACGCAGCTCGGCGACGATCATGCGGACGCGGCTACCCTTCGGGCCCACGCATGCGCCGACCGGGTCGAGACCCGGCTCGCGAGAGGAGACCGCGATCTTGCTGCGCATGCCCGGCTCGCGCGCCACGCTCTTGATCTCGACGATGCCGTCGTAGATCTCCGGCACCTCGAGCTCGAAGAGCCGCTTGATGAGCCCCGGGTGCGTGCGCGAGAGCACGATCGGCGGCTCGGTCGAGGTCTTTCGGACCTCGACGATGTACGCCTTGATGCGCTGGTTGTGGTCGTAGCGCTCGTTGTTCGGCTGCTCGGACGGCGGCAGGAGCGCTTCCACGCCCTGGCGCAGAGACACGAGCGTGTAGCGGGCGTCGGACTGCTGCACGATGCCCGTCACGATGTCGCCGACGCGGTCTGCGTACTCCTCGTAGATCTGCTCGCGCTCTGCCTCGCGGATGATCTGCAGGATCTCCTGCTTGGCAGTCTGCGCGGCCACGCGGGAGACGTCCGGCGGCGTGATGTCCTTGTCCTCGGTGATCGGCTCCTCTTCGGTGCCGCCGACCGGAACCTGCTCGTAGACGTGAATGCGTCCGGTGTCGCGCTCGATCGTGACGCGCACCTCGTTGTCCAGATCCAGCATGCGCTTGTACGTGGCCGCGAGCTTGTGCTCGAGCCGGTCGAGGATCAGGTACTGGTCGATGCCCTTTTCGCGCTGGAGCGCGCCCAATGCTTCAATGAGTTCGGAGCTCATGTGCTACACCTCGCCCCCTTCGTGGTCATTCGTCGAATGGTCGTCCCTGGTCGCCTTGTCGGTTGTCCCGTCGTTGGGCGACTCGAGCTTGCTGAAGTCGATCTCCGCCTTGAGCCTCGCCTTCGAGATGAGGCTGAGCGGCAGGTGCGTTTCCTCACCATCGACGTCGAGTACGACGTCGTCACCCGCAACGCCACGCAGCACGCCGGTGAATGCACCGCGGCCGTCGATCGGCTGCCGCATCCCGATGTGCGCCGTCTGGCCGACGAAGCGCTCGTAGTCGCTGCGCTTGCGCAGCGGCCGGTCGATGCCGGGCGACGACACCTCGAGCGTGTAGGGCCCGTCGATCGGCGGCTCCTCGTCGAAGGCCTCAGAAATCCAGCGATTGGCCCCGCTGATCGCCTCGATGTCGATGCCGCCTTCGCGATCCAGGAAGACGCGCACGATCGGCTGCTTTCGGCCGCCGGCGCTCTCGACGGCCACGATTTCGAGGCCGTGCTCGGCCGCACGCGGCTCGAGCAAACGAATGATTCGCTCGGCGAGATGCTCGCTTCCCACGTCCGACCTCCTCCCAGAACAAAAGAAGCGGGGGTCAGCCCACTTCTCGCAAGAACAGCACCTGTACGTTCGTTCGAGGGATTCTACCACAGAGACCCGTGCGCGTACATGGATTCCGCGACCCGCTGCAGCGACTCGGCAGGCATGTTCCCGCTGGCTACCAGGAAGAACAGCTCGCCGTCGTACCACGTGACCACTGCTGGGCTGCGCCCGTCGATGTCGTCGGGCGGCACCTCCGGGCCGAGGTCGAACGCGCGCCCCTTGCGGCCGGCGACGAGGATCTCGCGGAATGACTGCCCGTACGACACCTCGATCGCCCAGTGGCGTGCCTCGGCTTCGCCCTTTCGCGACTCGCTCACGACGAAGTCCCCGTAATGCAGCTCGAGCGTGCGGTCGTCGCTCGGCACGTCGCGTCCCTTGTGGTCTCGGACGTGGACGCGGATGGCGTCGAGGGTGCAACCGGCAGTCTCGGCGGGCACGATCGGCTCGAACGCAAGGAGCGCGGCGGCCTCCTTCAGCGAGCCTGCCGACTCGAATGCCGGCCCTGCGCTCACCGGAAGCGGCCCCGCTCGGCCTCGACGAGCTGTGTGACGTGGGCGTGCACCCAGTCGAGCGGCACCCGATCCCGCTCCCCCGTCCGGCGGTCCTTGACCTCGGCGATGCCTTCGGCCACACCCTTCTTGCCAAGCACGACCTGGTACGGGAAGCCGATGAGATCCGCGTCGGCGAACTTGACGCCTGCGCGCTCGTCACGGTCGTCGAGGACGGTCTCGACGCCTGCGGCAGCGAGCGCCGCCGCCACTCGCTCGGCGTGCGGCCATACGACGTCATCGCCGACGGACAGCGGCAGGACCGCGACCTCGTACGGCGCGACCGAGATCGGCCAGCTGATGCCCGCTTCGTCGGCGCGCTGCTCGATGACCGCGGCGAGCGAGCGGGACACGCCGACGCCGTAGCAGCCCATGATGAACGGCTGCTCGGAGCCGTCCTCGGCAGTGAACTTCGCGCCCATCGATTCCGAGTAGCGCGTGCCGAGCTGGAAGACCTGCGATACCTCGATGCCGCGTGCGCCCAGCAGCTTGCCGCCGCACTTCGGGCACTCGTCACCGGGCTCGGCCACGACGAGGTCATCCCAGCGGTCGATGCTGAAGTCGCGCTCCGGCATCGCGTGGATGTAGTGGAAGTCGTCGGTGTTCGCGCCGACCGCCCAGTCGACCTCGCCCTTGAGCGAGTAGTCGCCGACGATCAGCACGCCCTCCCACTGCTCCTTCGCGTGCACCGGGCCGAGCGAACCCTTCGGCAGTGTCCAAGCGGCGAACTCCTCGTCGGCGAGCAGACGGACGCCGGGCGCGGCCCATTCGGCCTTCACCGGGTTGAGCTCGCGGTCGCCGGGCACGAGGAAGAACACCAGGCGCCGGTCGCCGCCCTTCTCGATGACGCCCGCCATCGTCTTGACCGTGTCGTGCGCCCCGATGCCGAGGAACTCCGACACTTCCGCGATGGTGTGGATACCGGGCGTGTGGACGCGCTCGAGCGGCTTGGGTTCGGTGGAGGCGGGGTGCCGGGGGACTACCGTGGCAGCCGCCTCGACGTCCGCCGCGTAGTCGCAACCGTCGCAGTACACGATGGCCGCCTCGCCGTTCTCGGCAAGGGCCATGAACTCGGCGGTCACCTTGCCGCCGATCTGGCCGGACTCGGCTTCCACCTGGCGGTATTCGAGGCCCAGCCGCTGGCAGATCCTGCCATACGCGTACGCCATCCGGTCGTAGTGCTGCTGCAGCGACTCCTGCGTGGCGTGGAAGCTGTACGCGTCCTTCATGATGAATTCGCGGCCGCGGAGCAGGCCGAAGCGCGGGCGGACCTCGTCGCGGAACTTCACCTGGATCTGGTAGAGCGACAGCGGCAGGTCACGGTACGAGCGGACCTCGTCGCGCACGAGCGAGGTGATGAGCTCCTCGTGCGTCGGGCCGAGGCAGAACTCGCGTTCGTGGCGGTCCTTCAGACGCATGAGCTCCGGTCCGTACGCGTCCCAGCGACCGGACTCGTGCCACAACTCGGCCGGCTGGAGCACCGTCATCAGCAGCTCCTGGGAGCCGATGGCGTCCATCTCCTCGCGCACGATCTGCTCGATCTTGCGCAGGGATCGCCAGCCCAGCGGCAGGAACGTGTACACGCCCGCCGCCGTCTTGCGGATCATGCCGGCGCGCAGCAGCAGCCGATGCGATGCGAGCTCGGCTTCCGCCGGGTCCTCGCGCAGCGTCGGCGCGTAGAGCGCGCTCATGCGCACGGGCTCGTTCTTGCCGGCTTCCACGATGCTCACGGACGTCTCCTTCGGCCAAGTCTGTTGGTTCAGCGACCCAGGATAGCAAACCGGCCGGTGGGGCCCGCAGTGGGAACGGCACCCCACAGAGGGGTACCCGAACAAGGCTGCCTCATGCGAAGGCGAGGGGAGCCGCCCGGCGGGAACGGGACGGGTGTCCCCGCCGGGCGATCTACAGGAAGCGGCCGAGGAAGGGAATCCCGACCACGCCCAGCAGCAGAGTGGCGGCAACGGCGACGCCGAGCGCGGATCGCAGTGCGCCCGGCACCGCGATCGTGGCGGACAGCTTCGGCGACGTGTCACCGGTCGTGGGTTCGTACGAGTACATGCGCTGCGTCACGCGAAGGTAATAGCCCACGGAGATGACGCTGTTGAGCAAGCCGACGAGCGCCAGGTACGCGAACCCGTGCTCGACCGCTGACTTGAACAATGCGAACTTGCCGAAGAAGCCGGCCATGGGCGGCGTACCCGCGAGCGAGAACAGGAAGATCGCCATCGCGAGCGCGAGGTACGGCGAGCGCTTCGCGAGTCCGTCGAAGTCGCTCATCGACGCGGGATTCTGTCCGGACAGCCCGAGCACCACGAAGAACGCGCCGATGTTCGCGAACGTGTAGACCACGAGGAAGAACATCAGCGCGACGTAGGAATCGGCGCCGCCCGCGACGAGGGCGACCATGGCGTAGCCCGTGTTGCTGATGCCCGAGTAGGCGAGCATGCGCCGAACGTCGGTCTGCATGAGCGCCACGAGGTTGCCGTACGTCATCGAGAGCACGGCTAGCGCGCCCAGGAAGATGCGCGCGGTCGGGAAGTCGGTCGTGAACGTGGGGCCGAGGATGCGGAAGAGCGCGAGGATGATCGCGACCTTCGGGACCGTTGAGATGTAGGCGATGACGGGCGTGGAGCCACCGGCGTAGACGTCCGGACTCCAGAAGTGGAACGGGAAGCTCACGATCTTGAAGCCTAGGCCCATGAACAGGAAGAAGAACGCGAACAGCGCGAGCCCCCGCGAGGCGGCCGGCACGTGGGCGAACAGCGGCGTCGTGTACGACACTGTGCCGAGCGATCCGTACAGGAGCGCGATGCCGTAGAGCATGACGATCGACGCGAACATGCCCAGCAGGAAGTACTTCAGGCCGGCCTCCACCGCGGGGACCTGCTTTTTGAGGATCGCCGTGAGCGCGTAGGTCGGCAAGGCCAACAACTCGATGCCCACGAACAGCACGAGCATCGACTGCGCCGACACGATCACGATCTCCCCCACGAGCGAGAAGATGAGCAGCGCGAAATACTCGAGCCGCATCTCGTCTCCATAGAAGTCCCACGATGCGAGTAGCACGAGGATGCCCGACACGCCGAAGAGGAGTCGGCTGTACGTGGTGAACCGGTCGAGCACGAGCATCCCGCTGAAGTACGGCCCGTAGTACGACGCACGGTTGGCGGCCAGTAGCACCGAGGCCACCACGATGAGCGCGAGTGCGCCGACGGAAAAGCCGCGCACCCAGCTGCGCTGCTTCGGAGCCGCGAGGTCGAACAGGATGAGCGCGAGCCCGGTCGTGATCAGCATGACCTCGGGAAGCCAGGCGATAAAGGATCGCACTGTCTAGCCTCCCAGCAACTTCGTCAGCGACAGCGCGGCGGGGTTCACGATGGCGAGGAACGGTTGCGGGTACACGCCGAGCAGCAGTGCGAAGCCCATCAGCGGCACCGCCGCGGTCAGCTCCGGCACGGTGATGTCGTAGAGGCCGTGCGCGGCCGGCGTGCCGTCCTCGGCGGGCGTGAAGATCACCTGCATGAGCATCTTCAGGAAGTAGCCGGCGGTGAGCACGATGCCGATGACGGCGAAAGCCGTGATCGCCGGGAAGGCCGAGAAGCCCGACAGCAGCGACATGAACTCGCCGACGAAGCCCGCGAGCCCGGGCAGGCCGAGCGACGCGAACGACGCGAACACCAGGATGACCGCCAGCCGCGGCACGCCGGTCACGAGGCCGCGCAGCTTCGCGATCTCCTTCGTGTGGTAGCGCTCGTAGCTCATGCCGACCGCGAAGAACAGCAGGCCCGTGATGATGCCGTGGGTGAACATCTGGAACACCGCGGCGTTCACGCCGGCGGCCACACCCGATGCGATGCCGAGTACGACGAATCCCATGTGGCCGATCGACGAGTACGCGACCATCTTCTTGAGGTCCGTCTGTGTGAGCGCGAGCGCCGCGCCGTACACGATGTTGACCACAGCCATGACGGCGAGCCAGGGCGCCCAGGCGTGGAACGCGGTGGGCAGCGTGGGCAACGACATCCGCAGGAAGCCGTAGCCGCCCATCTTCAGGAGCACGCCGGCGAGGAAGACGGATCCGACGGTTGGTGCCTCGACGTGGGCGTCGGGCAGCCAGGTGTGGAACGGGAAGATCGGCACCTTGACCGCGAAGCCGAGGAATAGCGCCGCGAAGATCGCGGTCTCGAGGTAGCGCCACTGCCCGACGCCGGAGTAGCCGCCCTTCGAGCCGAAGGCGGCGATCGCCACGACGTCGAATGTCTTGGGCCCGTACCAGTACAGCATCAGGATGCCGAGGAGCATGATGACCGAGCCCATGAGGGTGTAGAGGAAGAACTTCACCGACGCGTAGCGGCGTCGCTCGCCACCCCAGACCGAGATGAAGAAGAACATGGGGAGCAGTACGAGCTCCCAGAACACGTAGAACACGATGTAGTCGAGCGCCACGAACACGCCGAGCATGCCGACTTCGAGCAGCAGCAGCAGGAAGAAGAACATCTTCACCTGCTGGGTCTGCCGCAGCGAATACAACGCACACAGGAACGACAGCAGCGCGCCGAGGAACACGAGCGGCATCGAGATGCCGTCGATCCCTAGGTGGTAGAACATGCCGATCGACGGCACCCAGGGGTGCAGCTCCACGAACTGCATGCCGCTCGGTCCACGCTCGAACAGGACGAGGATCATGGTGGTCCACGCTAGGATGAGGCCGGTTCCCCCCACGCCGAGCGCCTTGATGGCGCCCTCGGCCTTCGTCGGCAGGAGGAGCGTCACGATCGCGAGCACGAGCGGCAGCGCGATCATGATGCTCAACACGGGCAGTCCGTTCATCGGCCCAACCACCTCGCTACGTAGAAGATGAGAACGCCGAACAGGAGCATGAACAGCGCGTAGTTCGACAGCGCGCCGGTCTGCAGCTTGCGGAAGCGCTTGCCCAGCGCCATCGTGGTATCGCCGACGCCGTTGACCGCGCCATCCACCCCGGAAAGGTCGAATCGCAGCGCCGCCGAGACGGCATGCGCGCCCGCCTTCCCCGCCTGGGTGATCGAGCCGTCGACGACTTCGGCGTCGAAGACGGTGAGGCGCTCGGCGACCCAGCGGACGACGCGCTCGAACATGAAGTCATAGGCGACGTCGACTTCGACGAATCGCATCGCGGTCGACACCGCGAAGACCGGGCGGATGACGAGCGCGTCGGCGATGCCGTCCACGTTCAGCCGGCGCAGCAGCAGGCTCGTCTCATACGCCGGCGACACGAAGATCCGTCCGGTGAACCGCTGGAGGCGGGCGACCAACGCGTGCTCGGTGACCTGGAACCCGCACGTGTCGTGGCAGTGCCAGTACGCGAGCAGGGTCCCGGACGCGGCCGCGAAGACCGACAGCCCCATGACGATCAGCGACGGCGCCAGGTGCTCGCCCGGCGCGACGAGGTGCGTCAGCAGCGCCAAGCCGATCGGCAGGTTGATCGCGCCCGCCAGCGCGGTGAACGTGGCGAGCACCTTCAGCGGGACGGTCATCTTCGGCGGGGATTCGTGAGCGTGCGCCTTCTGTTCGCCGAGGAACACCACGAAGAACACGCGGAACGTGTAGAACGCGGTCAGCATCGCGGTGCCGAGGCCCATCACGAACAACAGGATCGCCAGCGGCCGCGAGACGATGTGCGACGTGAACACCGACAGCAGGATCTCGTCTTTGCTGAAGAAGCCGGCGAGCGGCGGAACGCCCGCCAGCGCCATGGAGCCGATGAGGAGCGTGATGGCGGTCGTCGGCATGGCCTTGCGCAAGCCGCCCATCTCACGCACGTCTTGCGTCTCGACGCCGTGGATCACCGATCCCGCACCGAGGAACAGCAGGCTCTTGAAGAAGCCATGGGTGATCAGGTGGAAGACCGCGCCGACCAGGCCACCGACGCCGAGCGCAGCCATCATGTAACCGAGCTGGCTCATGGTCGAGTACGCGAACGTGCGCTTGATGTCGGTCTCCGACAGCGCGAGGATCGCCGCGAACAGCGCCGAGAACATGCCTGCGGCCGCGACCCAGGGCAGCGCCGAGGACGCGAGGAACAGCGGGTAGGTGCGCGCTACGAGGAAGACGCCGGCCGCGACCATCGTTGCCGAGTGCAGCAGGCCGGACACCGGTGTCGGACCGGCCATGGCGTGCGGCAGCCAGAAGTGCAGCGGGAACTGCGCGGACTTGCCGACCGCGCCCCAGAACAGGCACAGGCACGCCAGCGTCAGGAAGCCGCGCTCGGCCGCGCCGCTCTCCTCGGCGATGCGGGCGAGCTGGGTGAAGTCGAGCGTGTGGAAGCGGTTGAGCAGCAGGATCACGCCGACGAGGAAGCCCATGTCGCCGACTCGGGTGGTGAGGAAGGCCTTGATCGCGGCCGCCCGCGCCTCTCCCCGCTCATACCAGAATCCGATGAGCAGGTAGCTGCACAGGCCCATGACCTCCCAGAAGACCATGAGCTGCAGCAGGTTGGCCGAGAGCACGACGCCGAACATGCATGCCAGGAACAGCGAGAATACGCTGAAGAACCAGCCGAATCGCGGATCGCCGTGCATGTAGCCTGTCGCGTAGACGAACACCATCAGGGCGACGAGCGCGACCATCGCGAGCACGGGGGCCGACAGCCCGTCGAGCAGCACGCCGAAGCGAACCGCGATCTCGCCCATCCGCGCCCACAGCACTGTCGCGTGAAGGACCGGCGCGCCCTCCTCGGGAGCTGCCAGCCACGTCTGCGCGAGCAGGTACAGCGCCGCTATGGTCGACAGTGCGACCCCGCCGACAGCGACCCAGCCCGACCGCTCGCCCAGCGGGCGTCGCAGCGCCGCCAGCAGCGCGAAGGACAGCGCCGGCACCAGCGGGACCGCTATGGCCGCGAGCAGCAGCATGCTCACCCCTTCAGCAGGTCGAGGCCGTCGACGTCGAGTTCACCGCGGCGTCGGAAGTACAGCAGTACGAGCGCGAGGCCGAGACCGATCTCGGCGGCGGCCACGACCATCGAGAACAGCGCGAAGGCCATCCCCTGCAAGAGCGGGTCGCCGTTTGCCGCGTTGAACGCGAGGAACGTGAGGTTCACGGAGTTGAGCATCAGCTCGAGGCACATCAGCGCCTGAATGAGGTTGCGCCGCGTCAGGAACCCCAGCAGGCCGAGGAGGAACACGATCGCTCCCAGGTAGACGAACCATGAGGCCGGAACCATCTATGCCTCCCTCGACAAATAGATCGCGCCGACGAGCGAGCCGAGGAGCACGAGCGACGCGAGCTCGAACGGGATGGCGTACGTGGTGAACAGGTGCTGTGCGAGCACGTCGAGACCCGGGAGTCCGACCGGTCGGTCGGGCATGGTGGACGCCAGGGTCGCGACCGTCGTGATCAGCCCGATCGCGAACACGCCGACGACGGCCAGCGCCATCCAGCGCTGGCGGTGCAGCATCAGCTCGATGGCCCCGACCTGCGGCCGGACCATCATGATCGTGAAGATGAGCAGCACGCTCACCGCGCCGGCATAGATGAACACCTGGAGCAGTGCGATGAAGGTCGCGTGCAGCAGCGCGTACAGCCCGGCGAACGACAGCAGCGCTCCCGCGAGGTACAGCGCGCTGTGAACGAAATTCCGCGCGAACAGCATCAGCACGATGAAGCCGATGATCACCGCCGCGAGGAAGAAGAAGACTGCTTGGGCGCCGAACTGGGTCACGCCGTCCACCTCCTCGGCTCGCCGTTCTCGATCAGCGTGATCACCAGGGACGAGCGGTCGTGGCTGGCGTAGTCGAAGGTCTGCTCGAAGTGCAGTCCGGACGGACAGCCTTCCACGCACAGGCCGCAGAACGTGCAGCGGCCGTGATCCACCGTCATGCGCAGGATGCGTTTGGGATCCTCGGGGTCCTTCTCGATGGCGATCGCGTGGTCGGGGCACGTCTTCTCGCACGTCCCGCACGCGCGACAGTCGGCTGAGCCGTCCTCGGCGACGCCCATCGCGAGCATGCAGCGGGCGCGAGAGGAGAGCTGGCGACGTTCGTACGGCCAGAACTCGGTGACGGTGCCACCGACGAGACGGCGGAACGTCATGCGCATGCCCTTCGCGATACCGCTCCCGAACATCTCCCCTCCTCCTTTCAGCGCCGGGCGACGAAGACTCAGAACACGGACGGCAGGATGTTGGCGAGGAACGCCACGAACAGCAGGTTCACGAAGCCGACCGGGATGAGAATCGTCCAGGCGGACTCCATCATGTGGTCGATGCGCATGCGAGGAATCGTGCCGCGGATCCAGATGAGGATCGCGACGAGGAAGTAGACCTTCGCGGCCAGCACGAGCGGCCCGAGCCACCCGATGTCGGGTACGAACGGCAGCCGCCATCCGCCGAAGAACAGCAGCACCACGAGGATCGAGCCGACGAACATCGCACTGTACTCGGTCATCATGAACAAGCCCCACTTGAGGCCCGCATACTCGGTCGTGTAGCCCGCGACCAGCTCGGATTCCGCCTCGGGCATGTCGAACGGCGTGCGGTTGGCCTCGGCGAGCATGGCGATGAAGAACAGCCCGAAGCTCACCGGCTGCGTGAACGCGAACCAGAAGTGGTTCGCCTGCGCGTTGACGATGTCGGTGAGGCGCATCGATCCCACCGACGCGACCACGCCGAGCGCCGCCAGCAGCATCGGCACCTCGTACGTGATCTGCATCGCCGAGGAGCGAAGCGCGCCGAGCAGCGACCACTTGTTCGCGGAGGCCCAGCCGGCGACCGTGGCGCCGATCGGGATGAGCGCTTGGACCGCGAAGATGAAGAACAGCCCGTTGGCGAAGTCCGCGCCGACAAAGCCGCGCCCGAACGGGATGGCGATGTAGATGAGGTACGCAGGCAGCGTAACGAGGGCCGGCGCGAGCCGGAAGAAGACCGGGTCTGCCGCACGCGGCAGCGTGTCTTCCTTCGAGACCATCTTCATAGCGTCGAAGATCAGCTGGAATGCGCCGTGCGGCCCGTTGTGCATCGGCCCCGTTCGCATGGCGATGTGGCCGATGAGCTTGCGCTCGAGGAACACGAGCAGGAGCGCGTTCACGACCATCAGCAGGAACAGACCGACGGCCCACAGGACTGCGCGGAGAAGGACGTCGCCGCTCATCGGTCCACCTCGCCCATGACGAGATCGAGCGAGCCGGCGATCACGATCAGGTCGGCGATCTTGTTGCCGGGCGCGAGGCGCTGCACGGCGGAGATGTTCATCATGGCCGGCGAGCGCCAGTGCAGGCGGTACGGGCCGGTTCCGCCGTCGGATACCAGGTAGACGCCCTGCTCGCCGCGCGGCGATTCCGTGCGCAGGTACACCTCGCCCTCCGGCAAGCGCAGGACTCGCGGGACCTTCGACCGGATCTCACCCTCGGCGGGCATCTGCTCGATCAGCTGGCACACGATGCTCGCGGACTCGCGCATCTCGGCCATGCGAACGGTGTAGCGGTCGTAGCAGTCGCCGTGCTGTGCGGTCGGAACGCTGAACTCGACGCGGTCGTACACGCCATACGGTGCGTCCTTGCGAAGGTCGCGCGCGAGACCGGTGGCCCGCAGCGGCGGCCCGGTCATGCCCCAGGCGAGTGCTGTGGCTGTGTCGATCGACGATATGCCGATGAGCCTCGAGCGGAGGATCTCGTTGTCGGTCAGCAGTTCTTCGAATTCGTCGACCTTCGTCGGGAATTCATCCTTCAGGTAGTGGAAGACGCGGTCCGTCCAGCCGTCCGGCAGGTCTTCGCGCACACCGCCGGGGCGCAGGTAGTTGAACATCATTCGGGCGCCGGCGCTCTCCTCGAAGAAGTCGACGAGTCGTTCTCGCTCGACGAACGCGTAAAGCATCGGTCCCCAGGCACCCATGTCGAGACCGACCGACCCCAGCCACACAAGATGACTGGTGATGCGGACCATCTCGGCGAAGATCGTGCGGAGGAACTGCGCGCGCTCGGGCACCTCGATGTCCCCCAGCGTCTCCATTGCGCGGCAGTATGCGAACTCGTTGCTGAACGACGACACGTAGTCGAGCCGGTCCACCAGCACCTGCGCCTGCGAGTACGTGCGGCTCTCGATGAGCTTCTCGATGCCGCGATGCAGGTAGCCGATGATCGGCGTGGCCGACACGATGGTCTCGCCCGCGAGCTCGACGCGGATGTGGAAGACGCCGTGCGTGGACGGGTGCGCCGGGCCGAAGTTGAGCGTCATCGTCTCGGTCGCGCCGATCGACGGCACTTCGGCGAGGCGGGCGACGCCCGCGCCGCTACGTGCTTCGTGCGCCCACTCGTTGCGCGGGGCCCCCTCGATCATGAGGACGCCTCCTCATCGAGCAGGAACGACTTCAGGAGCGGATGGCCGACGAAGTCATCGGTGAGCAGGAGCCGTCGCGGGTCGGGGTGGCCCTCGAAGACGACGCCGAACATCTCGGCCGTCTCACGCTCCTGCCAATCTGCACCAGGCCAGATGGGACTCAGCGACGGAAGTGCGCCGCCCGGCGCGACGTGAATCCGCAGCGCGATCACCTGCATGGGGTCGCCGACGAAGTGCGCGATGACGTCGATGCGCTCGATACGGTCGACGGCGGTGAGGGACGACAGGACGTACCCGTCAGCGTCGAGGTCCTCGGCGATGGCGAGAAGGCCGTCCGAGGGGACGTCGAAGATCGGGCCGGTCGGCGTTTCGCTGCACGAGACGCCCGGACGCGACGTGAGCCAGGCGCGGCAATCAGCCTGCATCGGCATCGGGGTCCCTCCGCTCGTCCGCCGCGGTCGGCTGCACGACGATCGGCTCGTCGCGAGTCAGGCGCTGCCGCTGCGTCTCGGTGAGTCCGGCGGACACGCGCTCCTTCAGCTTGAGGATGCCGTCGAAGAACGCTTCCGGCCGAGGCGGGCAGCCGGGGATGTAGATGTCGACGGGCAGGATCGTGTCGACGCCCTTGAGGATGTTGTACGAATCCACGAAGGCGCCGCCGGAAATCGCGCAGCTCCCCATGGCGACGACCCATCGCGGGGCGGCCATTTCGTCGTAGATGCGCTTGATCGCCGGCTCCATCTTTCGGCTGACCGGACCGGCAACGATCAGCAGGTCGGACTGTCGCGGCGTTGCCCGGAAGAAGATGCCGAAGCGGTCGCCGTCGTAGCGCGGTGAGCCCGTGGTCATCATCTCGATGCCGCAGCACGCGATGGCGAACGACATGGGCCATATCGAGCGGGCACGACCGTAGTCGAGCACGCGGTCGAGGCGCGCAGTGATCACCGAAGGCAGCTTTTCGTGGATCACTCCCACTTGAAGGCCTGCTTCCGCCACGCGTACGCGAGTCCGACGAACAGCACTGCCACGAAGATGAGCACCTCGACGAACCCGCGCCACATGAGTGACTTGCGGACGAGGGCCCACGGATAGAAGAAGGCGGTTTCGATGTCGAAGATGACGAAGAGCAGCGCGAAGAGGTAGTACTGGATGCGGAACGGCACCCAGACGGGTCCGACAGGCTCAGAGCCGCACTCGTAGGTGTCGCGCTTGTGCGGCCGCGTGTCGACAGGGCCGAGCGCGGACACGGCGAAGTAGATCAGCGCAACGAATGCGAGTCCTGCGGCGATAGCCACGACGACCACCGCCAGATTGCTGGCGTCGACCACTGGTTCCCCCTTCGGCCGCGTGGCCTGCTCCGGCAAGCCGTGCCGCCCGTCCCTTCGGGGGGCATTCCCCACCCCATATTTCTCAGGAAGAACCGCTCACTCCTGCTGAAACGGGGCGAATGGCCGAAATCAGTCCGTGAACGGTACGTTCCAGGCGAGTGCCAGGCAGCTACACGTTCGGTCAGCGACTCAGCAGGACCGGTACGGTGGAGCGGCGGAGCACGGACAGCGACACGCTTCCGATGAGCAGTTCCTCGCCCATGCTGTGGCCCGCCGAGCCGACGGCGATGGCCGTGCATCCCTTCTGCTCGGTCAGGTCGAGGAGCGAATCAACGACCGGCGGACGCAGCAGCTGCGCGGACGATTCGATGCCGAGCTCGCCGAGCTCCGCACGCATCGCTTCGAGGATGCGTAGGGACGATCGCTCGGCCTCGTCGCGGATGTCGGCTCGCGTCGACTTCGACTCGATGCCGTGGGTGAGCAGCACGCGTCCGAGGCGATCCGATCCGAGGCGCTTCAGGAAGTCGAGCGCGTGCTCGGCGATCGTGGAGAAGTCCGTCGGGTAGTGCACGAAGTCAAAGACGTGCTGCCCCATCTCGCGGGCTTCTTCGGCGGACGACTCGGCGAGCGGCCGGTACGGCAGCAACAGCAACGGCACCGGGGAGCGCCGCGCGAGCGACTCGGACACGCTGCCCAGCGCGAACTCGTCGAGCACCGACTTGGCGCGCGTGGCGAGGACGATGAGTTCCACGTCTCGCGACTTGGCGTTGCGGAGGATGACGTCAGTGGGGTTGCCGCTGTCGAGCACGGGAATCACGTGGGTTGCCGTCGCGGCGTGCGAGAACTTCTCGAGCCGCTCACGCAGCTCGCCTTCCTGGCGCTCGGCGACGGGACGCTCGACGCCGACGAGGTCGGCCCCGTGCAGGACGACCACGTCGCGGACGCCGTAGCGCGCCAGTCCGTCGGCGAAGGCGAGCACCCGCGCATCCACGGACGACAGCTCGACCGGAACGAGCACCCGCTTCAGCATCGCCGACCCCCCTCGTGCAGCCTTCGCTCTATTCCGTCAACGCGTCGATCTCGCGCATCAACTCGTCCACTATCTCGGACTCTTCGACCTTGCGGACCGGTTGTCCTTTCGCGAACACCAGGCCCACGCCTCGGCCGGCTGCCACGCCCACGTCGGCATCGCGCGCTTCGCCCGGCCCGTTCACCACGCAGCCCATGACCGCGACCTTCAGCGGGACGGGATGCGAGCGCAGCCGACGAGCGACCTCCTCGGCGATGGGGATCAGGTCAATCTCGCAGCGGCCGCACGTCGGGCAGCTCACGAGTTCTGCACCGCGACGTCGGATGTCGAGCGATGCGAGGATGTCCCACGCGACCTCGATCTCCTCGACCGGGTCGGCAGTGAGCGAGACGCGGAGGGTGTCGCCGATGCCCTCGGCCAAGAGGATGCCGAGACCGACCGCCGACTTCACCGCGCCCGTGCGCGCCGTGCCCGCTTCGGTGACGCCGACGTGCAACGCGTACGGGATGCGTTCGGCGAGCAGGCGGTACGCGTCGACCGTGGCGTTGACCGACGACGCCTTGGCGGAGACGACGATCTCGGTGAAGCCGCGCTCCTCGAAGTGTGCGCAGAACTCCTGCGCGCTCGTTGCGAGCTTGTCGGCGAGCGGGAGGTCGGTGTCGCGGACGTCGTCGGCGAGCGAGCCGGCATTCACGCCGATGCGGATCGGGATCGCGGCCTCCCCTGCTGCCTCGATGATGGCGTCCACGCGCTCCATCGAGCCGATGTTGCCAGGGTTGATCCGCAACTTCGCTGCTCCACGGCGCGCCGCCTCGATTGCCAGGCGGTGGTCGAAGTGGATGTCGGCGACGACCGGCAGCGGTGAGAGCTCGCAGATCGTCGAGAACGCATCGAGGACCTCGGCGCGAGGAATCGCGACGCGAACGACTTCGCAGCCGGCCGCGGCGAGCTGGGCGATCTGCGCCAGGGTGGCCGGGGCGTCAGCGGTGTCCGTATTCGTCATCGATTGCACGACGATCGGGGCGTCGCCCCCCATTGGAACGCCGCCGACCATCACGGGGCGGCTGCGACGACGATCCTGCATGTGTGGAGGACGCCTCCCCGCCTAGCCGTTGGTGACGATGCGGACGACGTCAGCGTACATCAGGTATGCGATGAGCGTGAACAAGAGGATGGCGCCGGTAGCGCTGATCGCCATGTAGACTTCGCGTTTCATCGGATGCCCCATCACGCGCTCGATGAGCTCCATCGCGGCCTTGCCGCCGTCGAGCGGCGGGATCGGCAGGATGTTGAGGCACCCGAGCGACAGCGACAGGAACGCGACCAGCCAGGCGTAGTCGAGCGGCCCCTGCTTGACCGCCTTGGCGACCTCCTGCGAGATGCCGATGACGGAGCGCGCCTGCCCCACCGACTGCACGAACGTGGAGGGCCGGAAGAAGTCGGCGACAGCGACGAACACCAGTCCGGTCCAGCGCAGGCTCTCCACGACCGCGCCCGGCACGCTGAAGTACTTGTGTTCGATCCGCGACGCAATGCCCAGCCGAGGCTTCCCTCCCACGCTCTCGAGCTTCGCCGTGGCCGTTTGCTGCCGGCCGTTGCGAACGAAGATGATCCGGACCTGATCGCCGGGTTTGTGGGCTGAAATCGTGGTGATGAGGCCGTTCCAGTCCTTGAGCTGCGTGCTTCCGATCGAGACGATGCGATCGCCTGAGCGCAGTCCCGCTTCCCGTGCCGGGCTGCCTTTCGTCGTCTCGTCGATGACCAGCGACGGCACGAAGTAGCCATAGATGGACAGCACGATGGTGAACGTGAGAATTGCCGCCAGCAGGTTCACGAACACGCCCGCGGCGAGCATTGTGATGCGCTGCCACGTCTTGCGGCCTCGGTAGGTGACCGATCTCGCGCGCGAGAGCAGCGCCTGCTCGTCCTCGGCGTCGTTGAGCGTCATCTCCGCGACCCAGGCGGTCTTGTCGGCCGGATCGGCGGAGATCGCGCCCCAGTCGGCCAGCGTGATGAGCAGCTTCTCGGCGTGTTCCGGCTCGAGACTGAGTGCCTCGGCGACGTTGGCGTCCGTCGCGCGCCTGCGCGTGGTGACGACCATCAGCGCCGGGCCGAGGAGCGGGTCCTCGGTACCGGGCTCCATGCCGGCGATGCGCACGTAGCCCCCGAGCGGGATGGCCGTGATGCCGTAGCTGGTGCTCTTGGTCTTCAGGCGGATCGCCGGTCCCGGGAGCCCGATCATGAACTCGTGCACCTTGACGCGGAAGAGCCGCGCCGCGATGAAGTGGCCGCCCTCGTGCAACACGACCAGCAGCGAGAAGGTCACGATGCCCCAGAAGACGACGTTGAAGGTCGGGACGATGGCGGGCATCGGCAGCTCCCTCTCGGCGTCGTAGTGATGCGATGTCGGTACATGTTCCCGTTTACAGCCAGGCGACTGTCGATGTCACCCAGCTTCACGGCGTAGCAGCAATCAGGTCGGCAGTAGCGTCTCCGCCTGCCGACGCGCCTCGGCATCGGCGTACTCGATGTCGTCGGCATCGTGGATCGTGCGAGATTCGTGCCCTTCGAGCACGGCCCGGACGACTCGCTCGATGTCGAGCAAACCGATTCGATGCCGCAGGAACGCGGCGACTGCTACCTCGTTCGCTGCATTCAGCACGGCCGGTGCCGTTCCGCCTTCGCGTCCGGCTTCGAATGCGAGCGCCAGACAGCCGAAGGTATCGGCATCCGGCGCGGAGAAGTCGAGTTGCCCGAGGGCGGTCAGGTCGAGCGGCGGAAGCGGCGCACTCCAGCGCGCCGGGTAGCTGAGCGCGTACTGGATCGGGATACGCATGTCGGTCGGCCCCAGGTGCGCCTTCACTGAGCCGTCGACGAACTCGATCATCGAGTGGACGATGCTCTGGGGATGCAACACGACACTGACGCGGTCGTACGGCACGCCGAAGAGGTGGTGCGCCTCGATGACCTCGAGCCCCTTGTTCATGAGCGTCGCCGAGTCGATGGTGATCTTCGGTCCCATCGACCAGCGCGGGTGTCGCAGCGCCTGCTCGACGGTGACGCGCGAGAGATCCTCGCGGCTCATCCCCCGGAACGGGCCGCCGGAGGCAGTGAGCCACAGGCGTGAAATCTCCTCGGACTGCTCGCCGAGGATGCACTGGAACAGCGCCGAGTGCTCGCTGTCGACCGGGATGAGCTCGGCGCCGTCGCGCACGAGCGACATGAGCAGGTCGCCGCCGGCAACGAGCGACTCCTTGTTCGCGAGCGCGAGCCGCTTACCGCTGCGCAGTGCGGCGATCGATGCGCGCAATCCGGCCGCGCCGACGAGTGCGTTCAGCACGACGTCCGCCTCGGCCAGGGCGGCGAGAGCCTCGACGGCATCGGCGCCCGCGTCCACCTCGGCGTCCGGCAGCGCCTCGCGCGCGCGGAGCGCGGCGGCGTCGTTCGCGAGCGCGACCCGGGTCACGCCGAACGTGCGGGCCTGCTCTGCGACGAGGACGTCGTTGCTGTGTGCCGCGAGCGCGACGACCTCGACGGCGTCGCGATGACGCGCGACCACGTCGAGCGTCTGGCGACCGATCGAACCGGTCGATCCGAGGATGACGAGTCGACAGGTCATGCGCTCCCTCCCGACACGAACAGCAGCAGGTAGAAGGCGACGACCGACACCAGCGTCAGGCTGTCGAACCGGTCGAGGAAGCCGCCGTGTCCCGGCAGCGAGGTACCCGAATCCTTGACTGCCGCCTCGCGCTTGAGCCTCGACTCGCCGAGATCGCCGACCACGGCTGCGATCGTGACTGCCGCGCCGGCCGCGGCGTACCCCCACAGCGGCATGCCGCCGAGGATGAAGTAGCCGCCGACCCACACAGCGACGGTGAGCACGGCGCCGGCGATGAAGCCCTCCCACGACTTGTTCGGCGAGATGTGCGGCGCGAGCTTGTGTCGGCCGAACGCGGAGCCGGCGAGGTAGGCGAATACGTCGTTCGCCCAGACGCTGAATAGCACGAGCAGTGCGAGCCCGACGCCATCCGTGAGGTCTCGGATCAGCACGAGGTGCGCGAGCGTGAAGCCGATGTAGACCGCGCCGAACACGGTGATGGCGGAGTCCGCAAGGGTCACCTGTCGGAAGGCCACGTACCAGGCGAGCGCCAGCACGATCAGCGCGGACATCACGACGGTGAGGCCGGAGAGTCCCCACTCGGCGGCAGCGAGCGGCATGGTGATCGCTGCGAGCACGCCGAAGATCTCGTTCGGCAGCCGGTGCTCGCGCCTCGTGATGGCGTAGAACTCGGCAGCGGACAAACCGGAGATTCCGGCGACGACGAGGGCGAGGCCCCAGACGCTGGGAACGAGCACACTGCCGATGAGCACGACGCCGATGACCGCCGCCGTGAGCGTTCGGCGCGTGAGCGAGTCGCGTGAGAGTGTCGCCACTTACGAACCTCCGAAGCGGCGGGAGCGCTTCTGGTAGTCCACGACCGCCCGGAGGAAATCGTGGCGCTTGAAGTCCGGCCACAGCACCGACGTCGCCCAGAACTCGCTGTACGCCGTCTGCCACAGCAGGAAGTTGGAGAGGCGCATCTCCCCGCTCGTGCGGACCACGAGGTCGGGGTCGGGAACGCCGTCGGTGTACAGGTGTGAGGCGATGGTCGACTCGCCGACGTCGCTCGCGTCAAGACGTCCCGCGGCGACCTCTTCGGCGATGGAACGCACCGCGTCGGCGAGTTCTACGCGACCGCCGTAGTTCAGTGCGACGAGCAGGGTGAGCTTGGCGTTCTCGCCCGTGCGCTGCTGCGCGCGAGCGAAGGCTTGCAGAGTCGATTCCGGCACGTCGCCCTCCCGGCCGAGAACCCGCAGTCGTACGCCCTGCTTCACGAGGTTGAGCAGCTCGCGCTCGAGCACCTCGACGAACAGCTGCATCAGGCCGTGGACCTCGTCCTTAGGTCGAGACCAGTTCTCGGACGAGAATGAGTAGATGGTCAAGTACTCGATGCCGAGTTCGAGTGCCGTGGAGATTGCCTCGCGCACTGCCTTCGCGCCCGCCCGATGGCCGGCGATGCGTGGCAGGCCGCGCTTCGACGCCCAGCGGCCGTTGCCGTCCATGATCACGGCGACGTGACGCGGGATACGCGTGGTGTCGAGCTGCGCGAGCAGCTCGTGGTCGCGTTTCGATGAGAAGTACGATTCGAGCCGGGAGTCGTCGGCCACGAGGCCTAGACCTCCATGATCTCGGCTTCTTTGCGCTTCAGCATCTCGTCGATCTCCTTGACGTGGGAGTCGGTGAGCTTCTGCGTCCGCTCTTCGGCGCGCTTCAGGTCGTCCTGGGAGATGTCGTGCTCCTTCTCGGACGCCTTGAGGTGCTCGTTCGCGTCTCGACGAATGTTGCGGACGGCTACGCGGGCTTCCTCGGCGTAGTGCTTGCACAGCTTCACGAGCTCCTTGCGGCGCTCCCCGGTGAGCGCGGGAAACGGTACGCGAATGACCTGGCCGTCGTTGCTCGGATTGAGGCCGAGGTCGGACGCCTGTATGGCCTTCTCGATCGCGTTGAGCGCCGACTTGTCCCAGGGCTCGATGACGAGCAGCTGCGGCTCGGGCGACTTGATGCCGGCCATCTGCGTGAGGGGCGTGGGCGTGCCGTAGTAGTCCACGCGGATAGGCTCGAGGACGGCGCCGGTCGCGCGACCAGTGCGCACCGTGCCGAACTCGTGGCCGAGGGCGGCGACAGCCTTGCCCATGCGCCCGTCGGCGTCCCGGATGATGTCGTCGATCATTACTTTCCTCCTGACACGATCGTCCCGACGCGCTCTCCGCGTACAGCTCGCTCGATGTTCCCCGAGGTCTCCATATTGAAGACGATGATGGGCAAGTCGTTGTCCATGCAAAGCGAGATCGCAGTGTTGTCCATGACCCGCAATCCCCTGCTGAGCACTTCGATGTACGGAAGTGCGTCGAACTTGACGGCCTCGGGGTGCGTCGCGGGATCCGCGTCGTACACGCCGTCGACCTTAGTGGCCTTCATTATACAGTCGGCGCCGATCTCGAGGGCGCGCAACGCCGCGGTCGTGTCGGTTGTGAAGTACGGATTGCCGGTACCCGCAGCGAATATGACGACGCGACCCTTCTCGAGGTGACGGATCGCCCGACGTCGGATGTAGGGCTCGGCGACGGCCTGCATCTCGATGGCCGACATGACACGGGTGAAGACGGCGTGCTTCTCGAGGACGTCTTGCAGCGCGAGCGAGTTCATGACGGTGGCCAGCATCCCGATGTAGTCACCCTGGGCGCGGTCCATACCCTTGGCCGAGGCCGCCACGCCGCGGAAGATGTTCCCCCCGCCCACCACGACCGCGATCTCCACGCCCGCCTTGTTCAGCGGCTGGATCTGGCTCGCGAGAGACTCCAGCACTTTCGGATCGATGCCGTACCCGGCGTCCCCCATCAGTGCTTCGCCAGAGAGCTTCAGCAGTACGCGCCGGTACCGGTACTCGGCCATCCGTCGTCCCTCCGTCTCGTCGCCACCGTGCGCCTCGTGTGTCCGACCGCAGTCGCGTCCCGATGCCTGCTGTCATAGTACGGGCCGGCGCACCCAAGTACACCGGCCCGTGTTCTCACTTCGAGGTTCGTACCTCGGCCGAACGGCTACTCGGCCGCCGCCCCAGTCTCGCCGAGGACGAACCGGGTGAAGCCGACGATCTTGGCGTCCTTGCCGACGGTGCGCTCGACGTGCTTCGCGACCGTGACGTCCGGATCCTTCACGAACGGCTGCTCGACCAGGCAGACTTCCTTGAAGTACTTGTCGAGGCGGCCTTGCGCGATCTTCTCCTGGATAGGCTCGGGCTTGCCGGACTCGGCCGCCTGCGCCTTGTAGATCGACATCTCGTGGTCGCTCACGTCGGCCGGCACTTCCTCGCGGCGGGCGAACGCCGGGGACGCGGCAGCGACCTGCATGGCGATGTCGCGGAGCAGCGCGGTTCCGCTGTCGCCCATGTCGGCACCTTCCACCAGGACGCCGATGCGGCCGCCGCCGTGGATGTAGCTGCCGATCGCGCCGTTCTCGCCGGCCTCGCGACGCGCGAAGCGCGTGATGCCCATGTTCTCGCCGAGCTTGGAGACCATCTCGCCGAGAACCTGCTCGACCGTGTGCTCGCGACCGGTGAACGTCTGCGCCTTGAGCGCGTCGACGTCGGCGGGCGCGTTCTTCGCGATGTGGGCAGCGAGGTCGTTCACGAACGACTGGAACTCGCCGTTGCGCGCGACGAAGTCCGTCTCGCAGTTGACCTCGACGAGCACGCCCGTCTTCGCGTCATCCGAGACGTACGCGGCGATGACGCCCTCGTTCGTAGCGCGCCCCGCCTTCTTCGCCAGGTCGGCAAGACCCTTGGTCCGAAGGACGTCGACGGCCTTGTCGAGGTCGCCACCGGCCTCCTCGAGGGCCTTCTTGCAGTCCATCATGCCTGCGCCGCACTGCTCGCGCAGGTCCTTCACCATCTTGGCGGTGATCTCCATCGCTGGATGCCTCCTCGCTCATGACCGCCCATGCGGGCGGGAGTCGTCGTTCGGTGGATACCGTGCCGTGCGTCAGGCTACGGCAGCGGGTTCTCGGTCGCCTCGGTCGCAGCCGCGTCCGCGTCGCCGACTTCGCCGCGCTGCTCGGGCAGCGTCTCCTCAGCGGGAGCGGCCGGGGGGACGATCTCTGCGGCCGGAGTCGGCTCGCCCGTCACGACCGCACCCTGCTGCTCTTCTTCCTTCGCGGTCGCGCCGATCCCGTCGGCACACGCGTCGCCGATGATGCGGCAGATCAGGCTGACCGAGCGGATCGCGTCGTCGTTGCCCGGAATCACGTAGTCGACTTCATCCGGGTCGCAGTTGGTGTCCACGAGGCCGATGATCGGGATGCGCAGTCGGCGTGCCTCCTGGACCGCGATCGCCTCGCGCTTGGTGTCCACGATGAACACCGCGCCCGGCAGGCCGACCGTGTCGCGGATACCCGTGAGGTTCCGGCTCAGCTTCTCGTACTCGCCGCGGAGCTTGAGGGCTTCCTTCTTGGGGAGGGCGGCCATGCGACCGTCGTTCTCCATGGTCTCGAGTTCGACGAGACGGGCGATGCGCTTGCGAATCGTCACGAAGTTGGTGAGCATGCCGCCGAGCCAGCGCTGGTTGACGTACGGCTGACCCGAGCGCTCGGCCTCGGCCTGCACCGGTTCCTGCGCTTGCTTCTTCGTGCCGATGAACAGCACCTTCTCGCCTCGAGCGGTGATGTCGCGCACGAAGCGGTACGTCTTGTCGATCTCGCGCAGGGTGCGCTGCAGGTCGACGATGTAGATCCCGTTGCGCTCGGTGAAGATGTAGGGCTTCATCTTCGGGTTCCAGCGCCGGGTCTGATGCCCGAAGTGAACACCCGCCTCGAGCAAGTTCTTCATACTGACAACTGCCATTGCCTTGACCTCCGTTATGTCCGGTTATGCCTCCGCCCGCTCCCGGAGGTCGCCGACCGCTTGTTGCGGCACCGGCGCGGGATGATGCGGGCGTGTGTGATGAAGAGCGGGTGGTAGTGTAGCACACCGCTCAAATGGCTGGTACCCGACGCTGCGCTAGAACTCGCGCCCACACCTCGGGCAATACAGGTGTGCGTCGTACCAACCTTCGCGGTCGGCCTGCGGCAGGAGTTCGAGGGCGAGTTCCTCCTCGCACGCGGGGCACCAGAACCGTCGGGTGAGCTCCTCGTGCGCGACGAACACGTCGGCGTCCGCCTCGTGGTCGCGGACGCGCAGGTTGAACGAACGCGTGACCGGTTCCTCGGCCTGCTTGCGGCGCCGCATGAGGCCGTCGATCTTCTCGGCCACGTCCGCGGGCTTCGCCGAACTCTTGATGAGGTAGTCGTCGGCACCCATGGAAAGGCCGCGCTCGATGTCAGCGTCCTGCCCGAGGTTGCTCAGGATGAGCACCGGGATGTCGCGGGTTCGCGGATCGGACTTGATAGCATCGAGGGCCTCGAGACCGCTCATGACCGGCATCACGAGGTCGAGCAGGATGAGGTCCACGCTTTGCGTCCGTAGCGTGGAGAGCGCCTCGAGGCCGTTCGCCGCGAGCGCGACGCGGTACCCCTGCTGGACGAGACGGTCGTGGTAGATCTGCCGAAGCAGCTCGGTGTCCTCGACGATGAGAACGAGCGCGCCCGCCAAGAGTGACTCCTTCCGCGTCAGGTAGCCGGGATGTACCCCTGCGCGGAATGCAGTCGAGCGCGCAGCCGCAGTACGGCCTTGGTGTGCAGCTGGGAGACGCGGGACTCGGTCACGCCGAGGACCTCGCCGATCTCCTTCAGGGTGAGGCCCTCGTAGTAGTACAGCGCGATGACCGTCTTCTCGCGCTCAGGGAGACGGTCGATCGCCCGCGCAAGGATGTCCTTGATCTCGGTGGACTCGAAGATCTGGACCGGATTGTCGGCGGTTTCGTCCTCGATCGTGCTGAGCACGTTCGACTTCTCGTCCTTCTCGGTGCCCGACGACCACAGTTCCTCGAACGATACGACGGACGTGTACGAGAGCTTGGTGAGGATGGTCTGGTACTCCTTGAGCGTGATGTTCATCTCCGCCGAGACCTCTGCGTCCGTGGGCACGCGCCGCAGGCGGTTCTCGAGCACGACGTACGCATTCTCGATTTCCCGGGCTCTCGCCCGGACGGATCGGGGCACCCAGTCCAGGGCGCGGAGTTCGTCGATGATCGCGCCCTTGATCCGGGCGATGGCGTAGGTCTCGAACTTGATGCCGCGCTCGAGGTCGAACTTGTCGATGGCGTCGATGAGGCCGAAGATGCCGTAGCTGATGAGATCGGCTGTGTCGACGGTCTGCGGCAGGTTCGTTGAGAGACGTCCGGCGACGTACTTGACCAGCGGCGAGTAGTTGAGAATGAGACGCTCGCGGAGGACCCGGTCCTCAGTCTCTTTGTATGAGGCCCAGAGCGAAGCCAGGTCGCCCCGCGGGTCCTGCTTCATGCGCCACTGCCCCTTTTGAGTTCGCCGTCGGGCATGACTCTCGCCGCGCGAGCGTTACGCTCGCGGATGCGCCTGACGGTGCACGTCTTTGAGGCGCTTCATGCTGAGGTGAGTATAGAGTTGGGTCGTAGACAGCGCAACGTGGCCGAGCAGCTCCTGGACGGTGCGGAGATCCGCCCCCGCTTCCAGCAGATGTGACGCGAACGTGTGCCGCATCGTGTGCGGCGTCAGTGACAGCGACGCGCCCGTATCGGCCAAGTAGCGTTTCATGAGGCGTCGCACGGCGCCGGCGGAGAGCCTTGTGCCGAGGCGGTTCACGAACAGCGCCTCCTCGGCCAGTGTGGGGTGCAGATGCGGGCGCGCATCGCGGAGGTAGCCGCGAAGCCGCTCGACGGCAGCGCGATGGATGGGAACGATGCGCTCCTTGGCGCCCTTGCCCATGACGCGGATGAGGCCCTGCGCGAGGTCGACGTCGGCGAAGTCCAGGCCCTCCAGCTCGCCGACCCGGATTCCCGCGGCGTACAGCAGCTCGAGCACCGCACGATCGCGGATGCCGAGCGGCGTATCCGCAGGGGGCGCGTCGAGCAACAGGCGCAGGGCGTCGGCGGGGACGACCTTTGGGAGGCGTGCGGGCAGCTTCGGGGTGGCAAGCACTGCGGCGGGATCGCTCTCGGCGAGGCCGTTCTCGAGGAGGAACGCGAAGAACGAGCGTAGGGACGCCAACCGGCGCGCGACGGTCCGCCGCGAGTAGCGAGCCGCGTCGAGCTCGGCGAGGTAGCGGCGAAGGTCGCGATGGGTGAGATGCACGGGGTCGAGGGCGAACCGCTCCGACCACGCGAGGTAGGCCCCCAGGTCGCTCGCGTAGGCGCGGACGGTCGAGGGCGATGCGTTGCGCTCGACGGCGAGGTGCGTGATGAAGCGGTCGACGAGGACGTGTGCGTCGTCGTTCATGCTCGCACCGCGTCTTCGAAGAGGTCGGGGCGGGATGCCAGAGTGGCCGCAAGCTCGGCTTGTCCGCGTGCCGCGTATGCCGCATATCGCTCACGCTTGGACTTCACGGGTGGATCGAGCGTCGGCAGCAAGCCGAAATTGACGTGCATCGGCTGGTACGGACAGGTGTCGGGGTCTGTTGCGTACGCGAGCAGTGCGCCGAACGCGGTCGTCCGTGGGAGGGCGAGCGGCGGGACGCCGCGACGCTCGGCTACGATGCCGAGTGCGGCCACAAGGCCGCTCGCCACCGCCTCGAGGTACCCCTCCGTGCCGACGACCTGTCCCGCGAGACGGACGCGCGGCTCGGCGATGAGCGCCAGATCGGGCCGCAGGAGGCGCGGCGCATCGACGAACGTATTGCGGTGCATGACGCCGTATCTCAGGAAATCTGCGTGCGCGAGTCCGGGAATCGAGCGGAACACGCGTGCCTGCTCGGCGAACGTGAGGTTCGTCTGGAATCCGACGAGGTTGTATGCCGTACCCGCTCGATTCTCGGGGCGAAGCTGAACGACCGCCCACGGCCGGCGACCCGTCCTCGGATCGGTCAGGCCGACCGGCTTGAGTGCGCCGAAGCGCAGCGCGTCACGACCGCGACGAGCGACCTCCTCGACCGGCTGGCACGCCTGGAAGAGATCCTCGGTCTCGAACTCCTTGCGGATCACGCGCTTCGCCTCGAGCAGCTCGTCGATGAAGTGCTCGTACTCGTCGCGCTCCATCGGGCAGTTCAGGTAGTCGGCGCCCTCGCCCTTTCCGTAGCGCGACGCGGCGAACACGACGTCCGCGTCGAGCGAGGCGGCGTCGATGACCGGCGCGGCTGCGTCGAAGAACGCGAGCCGGGAAGGGCCGACGAGTCGCGACAGCGCCGGTTCGAATCCGGGGCTCGTGAGCGGGCCGGTCGCGACTACGACCGAGCCGTGCTCGGGCATCTGTGTTGCTTCCTGACGCACGACGCGGACGAGCGGATGCGACTCGAGACGCGCCGTGACGGCCGCAGAGAACGCGCTGCGGTCGACCGCGAGCGCTGCGCCGGCGGGAACTGCGGTCTCGCGGGCAACCGTGATCAGCAAGCTCCCGAGCACGGTGAGTTCGCGCTTGAGCATGCCGCTCGCCGTCGTTGGGTCGTCGCTCTTGAACGAGTTCGAGCAGACTAGTTCCGCGAGGCGATCGCCGTGGTGTGCCGGGCTCGAGACGCGTGGCCGCATCTCGATCAGGTCGACGGGTATTCCCCGCGACGCCAGCTGCCACGTCGCCTCGCTGCCGGCGAGTCCACCGCCGATAACGGTTACGCGTTCCACGTCGTGCAATGAGCCTCCTCGTTCATGCGCGCTATGGTATCACCCTCCCCTCCGCCGGCCGGGACCGTATCGTCCATCCGGATATCGCGTGACCGCGCCCTGCATCTCGAAAGCGGCGAGGCGACGCATTACCGTGACGATGTCGAGGTCGAAGGTCCGCGCCACGTCGTCTGGACGCATCGGGTCGGCCAGGAGCGCTCGCAGTACCGGATCGCGCGCCACCTCCTCATGCGCCGCTTCGCGGCCCGTTCGGCGCAGCGTCAGCCCCGCCTCCTCCAAGGATTGTCGGAGCTCCGAGACGTCTGTCACCGCGGTCGCGCCCTGCCGGATCAACCGGTTCGACCCCCGGCACTCCGGGGCGAAGATCGAACCGGGCACCACGAGGACGTCGCGGCCGGCGTCGAGGGCGAAGTCCGCGGTCGAGAAGGTTCCGCTCGGCAGGGCGGCCTCGACGACGAGCAGGCACGCCGACAACCCGGCGATGATTCGATTCCGCTCCCGGAACGCGTAGCGCATCGGCGGCGTCCCCCACGGCGACTCCGAAACCACCGCTCCCCTGCCTCGTCGCAACTCGTCCAGCAGTCCCGCCGCCCCGGACGGGTAGTCCATGTCCGCCCCGCAACCCATCACCGCGACCGTGTTCCGTCCGCGTTCCAGTGCTGCCCGCTGCGCCGCCTGATCACAGCCGATGGCTGCGCCCGAGACGATGCTAACGCCGTGCTCGGCCGCCCAGCCAGCGAAGCGACGGGCAGCGGTGAGACCGTAGGGTGTGGCTCGGCGGGCGCCGACAACGCCGAGTCCGGGGACGAGGGCCGTCGGGTCACCGATGCCGTACAGGACCTCGGGCGGCCGCGGAGACAGCGCAAGCTGGGTCGGATAGTCTGCCTCGCCCAATCGCAGCTCCCAGCGAGGCGGCGCGTTCACGTCGTCTCCCAAGAGCGGTATCCGATCGCCTCTTCAAGGTGTTCGGGCGACACCCTGTCGCATCCGTCGAGGTCGGCGATCGTTCGCCCGACCCGGAGCAGCCTTGTGACGGCGCGGCCGGACAGCTGGAACGTGCGGGCCGCTTCGGCGAGGGACGTGATGGCGTCGGTAGACAACGCCCACGAATGCAGCAGGCCGAATCGGTCCTTCGGTGCCGGACCGCGCGCCTGAGCGCGTTCGCGGGCGAGCATGACGCGCTCGCGCACCTGCTCCGACGTATCGCCCGCCGGCTCGCGTTGCATGAGCAGCTGCGGGTCGATGCGGTCCATCCGCACGCACAGATCGATCCGGTCCATCAGCGGCCCGCCGACTCGCCCGCGGTACTTGGCTACTTGTCCGGGAGTGCATTCGCACTGACGTTCCCGGTCCCCGTGATAGCCGCACGGGCACGGATTCATCGCGGCGACCAGGGTGAACGCGGCGGGATATGCGATGCGCCCGTCGACGCGGACGAGCGTGAGCGTGCGGTCTTCCATGGGCTGTCGGAGCGCCTGCAGGGCAGCAGGGCCGAACTCGGGCAATTCGTCGAGGAACAGGACGCCGTTGTGCGCCAGGCTCGCCTCGCCGGGGCGAGGCGGCGATCCCCCGCCGACGAGCCCCGCGGTCGACGACGTGTGGTGCGGCGCGCGGAACGGGCGAATGCCGGCGAGCGCGGGACGTTCGTCGATTCCTGCCACGGAGTGCACGAGCGCCGTATCGAGCCGCTCCGCATCGGTCAGCGGAGGCAGGATGCTCGGCAGGCGTCGCGCCAGCATCGTCTTGCCTGACCCCGGCGGGCCGATGAACAGCATGTTGTGTCCGCCTGCCGCAGAGACCTCGAGCGCGCGCTTCGCGACCTCGTGGCCCGCTACCTCCGCGAGATCGGGCGTCTGGTGTACGCGCGGCGATTCCGGTTGAGCCGAACACGGCTCGGAGAGTCCGGACCGTAGCTCGGCGAGTCGGCGCAGTGGGATGTAGTGTAGCCCGGTCACCGTCGAGGCGAGTGAGGCTGCCTCGGGCGGGCCGAGGAGTCGACGCCCGCATCGCTTGGCGGCTAACGCGTGGGCGAGGAGGCCGCCAGAGGCCCTCACGCCGCCGTCGAGCGCCAACTCGCCCACGACCGCCGTGTGTTCAGCGTGCTCTCGCTTCACCTGGCCGGTGGCGATCAGCAGTGCGAGCGCGATCGGCAGGTCGAAACCGGTGCCGTACTTGCGCAGCGGCGCCGGCGCGAGGTTCACCACGACCCGTGCGGACGGGAAGTCGTACCCCGACGCCCTGATCGCAGACCGCACGCGTTCGCGCGCTTCCTGCACGGCAGCGTCGCCGAGGCCGACGATCTGGAAGGTGGGCAGGCCGTTCGACACGTCCACCTGCACCTCGACCTCGCGCGCGTCGACCCCGACGATGGTGGCGGTTCGTATCACCGACTGCACGGCGAGCTACGCTTCCACGCTGAACGCGTCGCGAATGTGACGCAGCAGCGCGCGGTCCGCGCCGAGTACGCGGATAGACACCACGTCGAATCGGACGCACTGCGGCGATAGGCCGGCCTCGGCCACATACGCCTGCGCGAGCTTCGTCAGCTTCCGCTGCTTCGCCGGGGTGATCGCTTCCTCAGGCGTGCCGGTCCTCGCGCTCTTGCGCGTCTTCACCTCGCACAACACCAGGGTCTCCCCGTCGAGCGCCACGATGTCGATCTCACCGAGCGCGCACCGCCAGTTGCGCTGCACCACCGTCATCCCGACGCGTTCCAAGAACGCCGCCGCGGCGTCCTCGCCGCGGACTCCGAGTTCCTTCGGATCCATGTCGCATCCCTCCTCGGGGAGCAGCATGCCGAAGACGGGTGTAACCGCGCCTTACCGCTAGCTCACCGGTTGTTGAACCCCCGCTGAGGGCGGGGGCGGTGAAAAGCGGCATGCGCGGGCGCTGAGGGCGCGGGCGGCGAGCAGGCGGTAGACGGGGATGCCGAAGCGAGGAACGCCGGTCAGTCGAGGTCGAACAGCTCGAGCTGGGCGCACGGCGAGAACGACCGGCGATGGATCGGCGATAAGCCGATCTGGTCGATGCACCGCTTGTGCTCGGGCGTGCTGTAGCCCTTGTGCTGCCCGAAGCCCCAGCCGGGATAGCGCTCGTCGAGCGCGACCATGAGTGCATCGCGCGTGACCTTCGCGACGATGGACGCGGCCGCGATGCAGGCGACCTTCGCGTCGCCGTCGATCACGGCGGTGCACGACATGCCGAGGTGGTCATCGATGCCGTCGACGAGTACGTGGTCGACGCTGACGCCGAGGCCCGCGATCGCCGCGCGCATCACGGCGCGGTTGGCGGCAGTCATGCCCATCGCGTCGATGTCGCTCGGCTCGATGTGGGCGACGCTGAACGCCGTGGCGACTCCGCTGATCTCCTGGGCGAGTTCGACGCGACGGGGCGGGATGATCGCCTTGGAGTCGTCGAGCCCGCGTATGCGCACGTCGACGGGGAGGATGATCGCGCAGGCCGTCAGCGGACCTGCGAGCGCCCCGCGCCCGACCTCATCGACGCCGGCAACGATCACATGACCCGCAGCGTGTAGCTCTTCCTGCCACACCGCCATGGTATCGAGCCGCCGGTCTTCGACGCGGGAGTGCTTCGCCTGCTTGCGCGCCCGCGCCACGAGCGCCCGCACGCCCTCGCGCTCGTCGCCCGCGAACCTCCGAGCGAGACGGCGAGCCGCATCCTCGTCGGCAACCGCGAACAGGCGGCGAATCTCGTCGACGGAGAGCGGCTCGACCATGGCTATAGCAGGTGGAGGTCGTTGAGCGGCCAGTACACCAGGATCGCCTTGCCCAGCACGCGCGACACGGGCTGCGGTCCGAACCAGCGGCTGTCTGTGCTGTTCGTGCGGTTGTCGCCCATCAGGAAGACCTGGCCGTCGGGAATCCGCACCGGCAGCTGCCACGATCCGGGCAGCGTCTCCTGGCCGTGCGTGTAGTCCTCGTCGGTCTTGTGGCCGTCGACCACGAGCTTGCCGCCCGAAACCGACACCGTCTGCCCGCCGACCGCGACGACCCGCTTGATGTAGTCGGTCTTCGTGGTGTGCGGGGCGATGAAGACGACCACATCGCCCACGTTCGGCTCGCCGAACCGGTACGCGAACTTGTTGACCAGCACCATGTCGCCGACCTGCAGGGTCGGAATCATGGAGCCCGAGGGAATCACGAACGGCTGCACGAGGTACGTCTTCACGCCCTGTGCGAGCACGAACGCGATCGCGACCAGCACCAGAAGCTCGCCGACCCAGCGGACGAACGAGATCTCCTCGTCGTCACGCTGGGTCGACGTGTTGCTGCCGTCCGTGTGCAGTGAACTGTCCGACGCCCGGATGGAGTCCTCGGGCTGCGGTGTGGGCTCGTCAGGCAAGAGTGACCTCTTAGTAGCGCTTCTCCTTGAGGCGGGCAGCCTTGCCGATCTTGTCGCGGAGGAAGTACAGCTTGGCGCGGCGGACCGCTGCGCGGCTGACGATCTCGATCTTCACGATCTTCGGCGAGTTGACCGGGAACGTACGCTCGACGCCCACCGCGAAGGAGATCTTCCGGACGGTGAAGGTCTCGCGGTTGCCCGCGCCGTGACGGCGGATGATGACGCCCTGGAACACCTGGACGCGCTCACGGGTACCCTCGACGACCTTGTAGGAGACCTTGACGTTGTCGCCCACCTGGAACTGCGGCAGGTCGTCGCGGATCTGCTGCTGCTCGATGGCTCGAATCCTGTTCATCTTCCTCTGTTCCTGTCAGCTGATTCGTTCGCCGCCCTATGGCGACACGAATGGTGAGTATAGAACACGTTCCAGCGGCGCGGCAACGGAAGGTTCTTGAATCCCTAGAACTCCGACAGGTGCTCGAGCGGCCAGTAGAGAGCGAATGCCCTGCCGCGGAGCCCGGAAACGGGTTGCGGGCCGAACCATCGGCTGTCGTGACTATCCGTCCGATTGTCCCCCATGAGGAACACGTATCCCTGAGGAATCATCATCGGGAATTCGGCGGGGCCGGGCTCCGTCGGACGTCCCTTGGTGTACCGCTCCGGCACCGGATCCCCGTTCACCACCAGCTTCCCCTTGCGTGCGTCGATGATGTCCCCGCCGACGGCGACGATCCGCTTGATCAGCAGCTGGCCGTCCTTGGCGGGATCCGGGAAGACGACGATGTCGCCGCGGTGCGGTCGTGCGAACTCGTACTGCAGCTTGTTGACGAGCACCCGGTCGCCGGGGTGGATCGTGGGCGACATCGAGGGCGTCGGGATGAAGTAGGGCTGGACGACGCCTTGGCGCAGTGCGCCTGCGACGGCGAGTGCGACGCCTATCGCGATGAGCAGCTCGAGGAGGGTCCGGAAGAACCGAGGAAGGAATGCGGTTTCGCTGGTCGGTGCGTCGTCATCGAGGACGAGCCGAGGCGTGTTCTCCATCGCGTCTCCCCCCTAGCCGGCCCCATCCCCTCTCGCCTGATCCCCTTCGGAACCACGCTCCGCCAGCAGCTCGTCAGCGAGCCGCCGTTCGGAGGGGGTGAGATCGGCCACGTCCAACAAATCGGGGCGCAGCTCCACGGTTCGGCGTATCGCCTGTTCCCGTCGCCACGCCCGTACCTTGCCGTGGTCCCCGCTCGTCAGCACCTCGGGGACGCTCATTCCCTCGAAACACGCGGGCCGCGTGTACTGAGGGTATTCGAGTAATCCCCACGAGAACGTCTCCTCTATCGCCGACTCGTCATGCCCAAGGACACCCGGAATCAGACGCGAAACGGCGTCGACGAGCACCATGGCGGGTAGCTCGCCGCCGGTCAGGACGTAGTCGCCGACGGAGACCTGCAGGTGCGCGAGGGATCGGACTCGCTCGTCGAAGCCTTCGTAACGGCCGCAGAGGACGAGCAGTCGCTCCTGGGTGGCGAGGCGCTCGACGAGGGATTGCGTGAGCGGCTCGCCCTGAGGCGACATCATCACGATGAAGGGCTCTGCAGGGTGCATCGTCGTGATGTCGCGGACCGCGCGGAAGATGGGCTCAGGCTTCATGACCATGCCGGGACCGCCGCCGTATGGTGTGTCATCGACTTGGCGGTGGACGCCCTCGGCCCAGTCACGGAGGTCGTGCGCGTGCACCTCGAGAAGGCTGCGACTGCGTGCTATGCCGAGCATCGAGGACGACAGCGGGCCTTCGAAGACGCCGGGGAAGATCGAGACGATGTCGACCCTCACTCGTCCTCCTCGATCAGTCCGGGCAGCAAACGCACGCGAATCTCCTCGGCGTCCTCATCGAGATCGAGTACGACGTCGTCGATGACGGGGATGAGGACCTCGCCGAAGCGCTCGCCGTGCACGACCCATACGTCGTTCGCGCCGGTGATGATGACCTCGTCGATCGTCCCGAGTTCCCCGCGCTGCTCATCCACGACACGCCACCCCACCGGATCGAACTCCTCCTCGACCACTTCCTCGGGAAGGTCGGCGGGACGAGCGACGATCGTGGAGCCCGAGATGCCTTGCGCGGCGTCGATGGTCTCGATGCCCGAGAGCTTCAGCAGCGGCCCTTTCGGCCCCGGGCGCACGCCTTCCAAGCGGGCGTTGCGCACGTTGCCGGGCGGCGGCACGAACCACACCTCGATGCCGAGGAGCGAATCGAAAGGGAGGCCGGTGAGCGCAGCCACCGAGACCTCCCCTTTGAGTCCGTGCGCCTTGATGACTCGGCCGATGGGCACGAAGGGCGCGGTATCCATCGCCGCTACCCCAGTACCTCCACGTCGACCTGCTGTTCGTCCGTGGATGCGGCAGCACGCGCCAACATCCGGAGCGCCTTGATCATGCGCCCCTGTCGGCCGATGACCTTGCCCACGTCCGCCTGATTCACGGTGACCTCGTAGACGATCGTTCCTTCCTGGTCCTTACGCTCGACGACGACCTCGTCCGGGAACGCGACGAGGGACGTGACGACGTACTTGACCAGGCGTTCGGTATCGGCGGTTTCGGTCACGTCGCTCGCCTACTCGGCCGGAGTCTCGTCGGCCGGGGTCTCCTCAGCGGGAGTCTCTTCCGCGGGGGTCTCTTCGGCAGGAGTCTCCTCAGCCGGGGTCTCCTCGGCGGGAGCTTCCTCCTCGGCGGGAGCGGCGGCAGCGGCTGCGGCAGCCTCAGCGTCGGCCTTGGCCTTCGCTTCGGCGTCAGCCTTGGCCTTCGCCGCTGCATCTGCCTTCGCCTTGGCCTCCGCAGCGACCTTGGCCTGCGCCTTCTTCGACGGCTTGGCCTCGGCCTGCGGTGCCTCGGCCGGCGGGTTCTTCGCGATGGCGATCAGCTTGGCCGCCGTCTCGGTGACTTCGGCGCCCTTGTCGAGCCACGCCTGCACCTTATCGAGGTCGAGCTCGATCGTTGACGGATCGGTACGCGGATTGTACCGGCCGAGGATTTCGATGAAGCGACCGTCGCGCGGCGCGCGCGAATCGGCGGCGACGACCCGGTAGAACGGCGCCTTCTTCATGCCGGCCCGGGCAAGGCGGATCTTGACTGCCAAACCATTCACCTCCACATAAGGGCCGCGAGTCGGCCGCTCGAACGCAAAACGACTGCTTATGGTAGGGCATGTCCAACGTGCAGTCAAAACGACACGCCGCCGGGTGTTGCCCGACCGGCGCCCGTCGCCTCGGCGATTCTACCCGCCGAACGGGAAACCCCCACCGGGCATCCCGCCGCCGCCTGGGAATCCGCCGCCCATTCCGCCCGGCAGGCCGAATCGGCGCTTCTTGCCCTTCTTGCCGTTGCCGCCCATGCCGGAGAACTGCTTGATCATCTTCTTGACCTCGGCGTACTGCTTCAGGAGGTTGTTCACGTCGGTGACGGTCACTCCCGATCCCGCCGCGATGCGCTCGCGACGCGACCCGTTGATGACCTGCGGCTTGTCGCGCTCCGACTTGGTCATCGACTGGATGATCGCCGCGGTGCGGTCGAACGCCTTCTCGTCGACTTTGAGGTCGGCCGGTATTTTGACCCCGGGCAGCATGCCGAGGATGTCCCGCATCGACCCCAGCTTGCGCATCTGGCGCAGCTGCGCGAGGAAGTCGTCCAGCGTGAACTGTCCGGCGCGCAGTCGCTCCTCGAGGTCGGCCGCGGCCTGCTCGTCGACGTTCTCCTGCGCCTTCTCGATGAGCGAGACGACGTCCCCCATGCCGAGGATTCGCTTCGCCATCCGCTCGGGATGGAAGACCTCGAGCGCGTCGAGCTTCTCGCCCACCGACGCGAACTTGATCGGCTTGCCGGTCACGGCCTTCACCGACAGAGACGCGCCACCGCGGGCGTCACCATCGAGCTTGCTGATGATCACGCCGTCGAAGTCGACACGCTCGGCGAAGGCGTTCGCGACGTTCACCGCGTCCTGACCGGTCATCGCGTCCACGACCATGAGGATCTGGTCGGGGCGCACCGCCGTCTTGATCGCTGCGGCCTCGGCCATCATCTCCTCGTCGACGTGCAGGCGGCCGGCGGTGTCGATGATGGCGACGTCGCGCATCTCCTGCGTGGCAGCACGCACGCCTTCGCGCGCGATCGCGACCGCGTCCGTGCCCTCGCCGCGATGCACCGGCACGCCGAGTTCGCGGCCGAGCGCCTCGAGCTGGTCGATGGCGGCCGGGCGGTACACGTCGCACGCCACGAGCATCGGTCGCTTGCCTTGCTTTCGCAGCAAGTTGGCGAGCTTCGCCGAGGCCGTCGTCTTGCCCGAACCCTGCAGACCGACGAGCATGATGACGTTCGGCGTGCGGCTGGACAACACGAGCTTCGACTCCGTGCCGCCCATGAGCGCCGTGAGTTCCTCGAGCACGATCTTCACGACCGTCTGCCCGGGCGTCAGACTCTGCATCACTTCGGCCCCAACGGCGCGTTCCCGCACCTTGGCGACGAAGTCCTTCACGACTTTGAAGTTGACGTCCGCCTCGAGCAGCGCCATGCGCACTTCGCGCATCGCGGCGTCGACGTCCGCGTCGGACAGCTTGCCCTTCCCCGTCAGCTTGCCGAGGACGGCCTGGAGGCGATCGGAGAGATTGCCGAACATCCCGCTCCCTTCGAGTTGGTCGCTGCGAATCGGCGCCAGGCGCCGAGCGACCGCTAATGGACGTGCGTGCCGCGAATCGGGCGGATGCGCGTCACCGGAGAGAATACCGCGACGGCGCGCCCCCGTACTGCCGTCAGCGGAACGAGCCCGAAATCTCGGCTGTCCATGGAGTCCGCACGATTGTCGCCCATGACGAACAAGAATCCTGCCGGCACGAGCACTTGTGGTGTAGGCGGGTCCAAGCTGCCGACGAGCAGTCCCGACACGCTCTCGAGACGTCCGTTGACCGTCGCGTGGTCGTCGCGCGTGGAGATCCAGTCGCCGGGGATGGCGATCACTCGCTTCACCAGCTCCTCGGACAGGCCGCCCTCGGTCATCTGGAACACGATGACATCGCCGCGGATCGGTCGCTTATAGCCTCTCGTGACGAGCAGCCGGTCACTTTCATGGAGCGTAGGCAGCATCGACGGGCCGGCCACGCGGAACGGACTGTATGCGACGAAGAAGGTCACGAACACCAGGCCGAAGATGCACAGCAGCGGAATGAAGAGGATCTGTGCGAGCCGGTCGTTGTACGGCTTCCGTTCCCGCACGTCGTTCACGCTGTGCTACTCCTCGCCGGCCAGTGCCCCGGCGAATTCTCGCGCGTCGAAACCGCGCAGGTCCTCGAGTCCCTCACCGATGCCGACGCGCAGGATCGGCAGGCGCAGGTCGCGCGCGATCGCGACCGCGATTCCGCCCTTCGCCGTGCCGTCGAGCTTGGTGAGCACGATGCCATCGACGCCGAGCGCCTCGTGGAACTGTCGCGCCTGCGCCAGGCCGTTCTGCCCCGTCGTGGCGTCCATCACGAGCAGCACCTTCACCGGGTACGGGCTCTCGCGGTCCACGACGCGGCGCACCTTCTGCAGTTCCTGCATGAGGTCGATCGACGTGTGCAGGCGGCCGGCAGTGTCGATGAGTACGAGATCGTAGCCCTCGGCCTTCGCCTTCGCGAGCGTGTCGTACGCAACCGCCGCGGGGTCCGTGCCGCGCTCCCGCTCCACGATGGGCACACCCGCGCGATCCGACCACACGTGGAGCTGCTCGACGGCGGCGGCGCGGAACGTGTCCGCCGAGCCGAGGAGCACCTTTCGGCCCGCGTCGGCACACTGTTTCGCCAGCTTGCCGACGGACGTGGTCTTGCCGGTGCCGTTCACGCCGACGACCAGGATGGTGACCGGACCGTCATTGAGGAAGTCCTCGCCGCTGACGGTGAGTTCCTCGGCGAGTTCCTCGGCGAGATGGTCGATGACTGCGGGTGCATCCGGGAGTGCCTGGCGCGCAGCAGCGTCGCGCAGCCGGTCGACGACCTCGGTGACCGCGGTGACGCCCATGTCGGCGCCGATGAGGGCGTCCTCGAGGTCGCTCCAGAACTCCTCGTCGAGGTCGGGGCCGCGACGCAGCAGGACGTTGAGGTGGCCCTGCAGTTGATCGCGGGTCTTGGTGAGTCCTTCGGAAAGACGCCTAAACCACTGCGCGCTCATCCTGCTCCTCGCCGTCGTCGTCCGGGTCGTTCGCCTCAACGACGGTGTCGAACGATCGCTCGAGTTTCTGGCTGACCACCTTCGATACCCCGTCGGCTTGCATCGACACGCCATAGAGCACGTCGGCCATCTCCATGGTGCGACGCTGGTGGGTCACCACGATGAACTGCGTGCGCAGGCGCAGGCTGTCGACGAGTGCGACGAACCGGCGCAGGTTGGTGTCGTCGAGGGCGGCTTCGACCTCGTCGAGGATGTAGAACGGGCACGGCCGCGTGTGGTAGAGCGCGAACAGCAGCGCCAGCGCGGTGAGCGACTTCTCGCCGCCGGACATCAGCGACATCTTCGCGAGCTTCTTGCCGCGCGGCTGAGCGACCACCTCGACGCCGGTGGTCTCCGGGTCGTCCGGGTCGGTCAGCCGAAGTGCGGCGACGCCGCCCGGGAACAGCACTTGGAACACCTGCTGGAAGTGGGCGTCGACCGTCTCGAACGTCGACAGGAAGCGGTCCTTCATCTTGCGGTCGATCGCCGCGACCACCTTGTCGAGCGCGTTGCGCGATGCCTGCAGGTCCGTCATCTGCTCGCCGAGGAAGTCCCGTCGCTTCTCGAGGGCGCTGAACTCCTCCATGGCAACGGCGTTGACCGGACCGATGTTCGCGATCTGCTTGCGCAGTCGGTGCGCGGCTTCCTGCGCGGCGTCGCGGTCCTCTATCGGCGTGGACGACTCGAGCGCGCGTTCGAGCGGAACCTCGAGTTCCTCGACGATGCGCGCGGCCGCGGCATTGACCTGGACCTCGAGTCGACCCTTGTCCACGCGGATCTCGGCCATTCCCTCGGTCGCGGTTTCGATCTCCGTCTGCACGGCCCGTACAGCGTCCTGCGCCGTGTGGATCGTCGTGCGCAGCGACTCGGAGTCCGCTTGCTCGAACCGCGCACGATCGCGCAGCTTGACCGCCCAGTGCTCGGCCCGGTCGAGCAGCGCCGAGTAGAGGTCGTGCACGGGCTGGATGCGCGCCCGAAGGACTTCGAGTGCCTCCTCAGTGCGGGTGGATTGCTCGACGGTGTTCGTGAGCTCGGCGATCTCGGCTTGCACCGAGGCCATCCGCCGCTTCAGATGTACTTCGCGCTCGGAGACGGTCGCGATCTCGACTTGGCAGGCCGACAGACGGTTCGCAATGGCCGCCTCGTCGCGGAAGCGATTATCGCGGTCCTCGCGGCGACCGGCCGACTCCTCCTCGAGCCGCTCGACTTCGGCGTCTGCGGTCGTGATGCGGTCCGCGAGCACCTGCTGCTGCGGCCGGTCCTTGCCCGTGCGGTCGGCGATCTCCTTCACGCGCGTGGCGATGCGTGCGGCCTCGTCGTCCAGGCCGGTGAGCTCGGTTTCGATTCGGCCGACCTCTGCGCGGGCGGCTTCGGCGTCGCCCGAGAGCGTTGCGAGCTTCTGCGACAGGTCGAGCGCGTCTTGCTGCGCGGCGATCAGCGCCTCCTCGGCAGCTCCAGCCTGCGCTTCCAGCTCGCCGACGGCGGTCGTGAGCGCCTCGGCCTCGTCTGTGAGTTCGTTGATGCGGCGCTTCCGTGCGAGCACGCCGGCGTTGTCGTCGAGCGTGCCGGCGAGCGAGACCTTCCCGTTCGCGTGGACGAGGTGCCCCTCCGGCGTGCCGAATCGTGCGCCGGTGTCGTCCTTCGACGCCGCCTCGAGCGCGGCGGTCAGCGTGGGCAGCACGTACACGTCGCCGAGGAGCGCCTCGACGGCGGGACGGATGTCGTCGGCACACCCGACGCGGTCCGACAGCCGCTCGCCGAAGCCCGTCTTCGCGCCGATGACGCGGGCGCCCTCGATCGGCAGCACGCAGACGTCGGCGACCTCGTCGGCCAGGAGGCGGTCGACCGTGGCGACGGCAGACGCACGATCGCTGGTGAGGATGCAGAAGACGTCGCGGCCGAGCGCACGTTCGACGAGCGTCTCGAGCGTGGCGGGCACGGTGATGCGGTCCGTCAGCGGGCCGAGGACGCCTTCGAGGCGGGATCCGGTGGACATCGACCATGCGAGCGCGGGTGACGCCTCGTGGAAGGCGCGGTCGACCTCGGTCAGTCCGCGGGACTCGGCGCGAACCTCCGAGAACGAGCTGCGCTTCTCCTCGAGCTCGCGGCGGCGCCCGTCGAGCACGCGGACGCGCTTGTCGACGTCCGAGTCTGCGAGCGCGAGCTCCTTGCGCGTGCGCTGGAGCTGCTTCTCGATGCCCTCGAGCCGCGCGCGCCGTGCGGACAGTGTCGCCGACACCGACGTGCGCTGCTCCTTCACGGCAGCCGCGCGGTCGCCGAGGAGATCGGACTCGAGCACGAACGCGGCGAGCGTCTGCTCGACCTTCATGAGTTCGGCGCGGCCGTCCTCGGAATCCTTGCGTGCCCGACGGATTGCTGCGTTGACCTGCTGCAACGCCTCTTCCGAGGAGAGCCGCTCCTTCTTGACCGCCTCGGCGTCGCGGCGTAGCTCCGACAGCTGGCCGTAGAGCGCCTTCAGCTGCGCGTCGGTCTCGCCGCGCTCGGCGATCAGCGTGCCGACCTCCTCGGTGCGCTGCGCGAGCCGCGTCTGCGAGTGGTGGAGCTTCGCGCGCAGCTCGGAGAGCCGCTCGATGAGGTTCTTGCCCTTTTCTTCCAGCAGCAGCAAGCCAGAGTTGAGGCGTTCCAGGATCGACTGCAGCCGACGGCGCTGTTCGGACAAGTCGCCGACGAACAGCCCCTTCTCCTCGAGCAGCGACTGGAACTTCGAGAGCTCCCGCTCCTTCTCGGCCAGGCGGTACCGCATGAGTTCGATCTCGGCATCGGCTTCACGCTCGCGCTTGCCGACCTCGTTCCACTGCTCCTGCAGACGCTTCAAGTCGTCGACCGCGAGCGCGATCTCGAGTTCGCGCAGCTCCGTGGTGAGGCCGGCGTGCTGTTGCGCTTTGGTGGCCTGCCGCTGGAGCGGCTTGAGCTGCCGATCGATCTCCGAGGTGATGTCGCGGATGCGGTCGAGGTGGGTGTCCATAGCGAGGAGCTTGCGGATCGCGCGCTCCTTGCGCTTCTTGTGCTTGAGGACGCCGGCGGCCTCCTCGATGAGCGAGCGCCGGTCCTCGGGACGCGAGTTCAGGATCTCGTCGAGGCGGCCCTGCGAGATGATGCTGTGCGTGTCGCGGCCGAGGCCCGAGTCGTGCAGCAGTTCGTGCACGTCCATGAGGCGGCACGGCGAGTTGTTGACGAGGTACTCGCTCTCGCCGTTGCGGAACATCCGGCGGGTGATGGTGACTTCGTTGAATTCGAGCGGCAGCGTTCCGCACGAGTTGTCGAGCACGAGGTCGACTTCGGCCACACCTACGGCCTGCCGGGCCGACGACCCGGCGAAGATGACGTCCTCCATCGAGTTGCCGCGCAGCGACTTCGCCGACTGCTCGCCGAGGACCCACAGCACGCCGTCCGAGATGTTCGACTTGCCGGACCCGTTCGGGCCGACGACGACGGTCACGCCCGGTTCGAGCTGGAGACGGACCTTGTCCGCAAAGGACTTGAAGCCCTTGAGCGTGAGCGATTTGAGGTACAACGGCGACCTTTCGAGCGGTCGACGGGGGCATCGGAATGGGCGCCTTCGGCGCTGAGCCATCCTACCATAGGGAGGCCTCCGCGCGGCCCTTCCGCCGACGTCTCGGCGACCGCGTTCGGTGGTCGGAAGCGGGTGTTACCCCTCGCGCAGCGTTATGAGCGCTTCCTCGGCGGCGCGCTTCTCGGCGTCCTTCTTGGACGTCCCACTGCCCGCACCGAGCGACCTGCCGTTCACGAGCACCTCGGAGACGAATTCGCGCTCGTGCGGCGGGCCTTCCTCCCGCACGATTCGATACTTCGGCAGGCCGAGACCGCGGCCCTGCGTGAGCTCCTGCAGTGCCGTCTTCGGATCAGAAGTGAGGCGTTCGGCCGCGTCGAGGTCGATGCGGTTCGCCACCGCACGCAACACGAAGACCCGGGCGGCATCGAGTCCCTGATCGAGGTAGAGCGCGCCCACGACCGCCTCGAACAGATCCTCGAGGATGCGTTGGCGCGCGCCCGCGGTCTCGGCGCCCCTGCCCACTAGCAGCAGTTTGCCGAGACCGAGGTCCTCGGCGACCTGGGTCAGCACCGTGCCGGCGACCAGCGAGATGCGCAGCTTGGTGAGCAGCCCTTCCGGCTGCGTGGGAAATGCGTGGAACAGGTGGTCGGCCACCACGAAGGAGAGCACCGCGTCGCCGAGGAATTCGAGGCGCTCGTAGTGTTCGCGGGTGGAGGGCGACTCGGCGGCGAACGACGGGTGCGTCAGCGCTCGCTCGAGCAGCGAGCTGTCGAAGAATGTGACGCCGAGGGCGGCTTGCGCGGCGGTGATCCGACGAGCGACGTCGTCGCTGCTGTCGGCTGCGCTCCGCCTCGCGGCGCTCACGTCAGGCCCTCGCGAACAGCAGGGTCGCGTCGTGGCCGCCGAAACCGAACGAGTTGCTCAGCACCGCGTCCACCTTCGCCTCGCGCGCCTCGTTGGGCACGTAGTCGAGGTCGCACGCCGGGTCGGGCGTGACGAGGTTGATCGTCGGCGGCAGCACGCCACGGGACAGCGCGAGCACGGAGAACACGCCCTCGAGCCCGCCGGCTCCGCCGAGGAGATGCCCGGTCATCGACTTGGTCGAGGAGACGGGCGGTGCATCCGCGCCGAAGACCGACTTGATCGCGGCCGTCTCCGCAGCATCGCCGAGCTCGGTCGACGTGCCGTGCGCGTTGATGTAGCCCACCCGATCGGGATTCAGTTTCGCCTGGTCGAGCGCCATGCGCATCGCGCGGCGAGCGCCGTTGCCGTCGGGGGCCGGTGCGGTGATGTGGTAGGCGTCATCGGTGGCGCCGTAGCCCACGAGCTCGGCGTAGATGCGCGCCCCGCGTGCTACGGCGAACTCCCACTCTTCGAGCACGAGGATGCCGCCGCCCTCGCCCATCACGAAGCCGTCGCGGCCCGCGTCGAACGGTCGCGACGCGCCCTGGGGGTCGTCGTTGCGCTGAGACAGGGAGCGCGCGGCGCAGAAGCCCGCGAGTCCGAGCGGCGTGATGCCGCAATCGAAGCCGCCGGCGATGATGACGTCCGCGCTGCCGCGGCGAATCGCCTCGCCCCCCTCGCCGATGGCGTGGTTGCCCGTGGCGCAGGCCGAGACCGGCGCGTAGTTGATGCCTTTCGCGCCGTGGCGGATCGCGATGTTACCGGCCGCAAGGTCGACGATCATCATCGGCACGGTGAAGGGCGACACCCGGCTCGGGCCACGCTCGTTCAGGATGTCCTTCTGCTCTTCCATCGTGTACAGCCCGCCGATACCCGAACCCACGATGACGCCCACCCGGTCGGCGTTCGACTCGTCGATGGTGAGCCCGCTGTCGGCCAGCGCCTCGTCGGACGCGGCCACGGCGAACTGCTGGAACCGCGACATGCGCCGCGCTTCCTTCGAATTGATCCAGGGGCTGGGGTCCCAACCCTCGAGCATGCCGCCGAACCGCGTGGTGTACTCGCTGACATCGAACGCCGTGATCGGCTTGATCCCCGAGTGCCCAGCGGTGATGTGTTCCCAGGTGGCCTCGACGCCTACGGCCAGCGGGGAGATGCAGCCCAGACCGGTAACCGCGACTCTTCTCATCGTGTCGCTCCCGTCCACGTGCGTCCCGGAATCACGTTCGGTTCCTTTCCCCTGCTTCGGCCTCGCGCCATTCCTCGACGAGCCGGGTCACCAGGTCGGCGACCGTCGGTACGTCGTGGATCCGTGTGACCGAGGACCCGGCGAACACCAATCCGTTCTCGATGTCACCGCGCTGCGCCATCTCGAGTTCCTGGATGATGCAGTAGTCCTTGTGGCAGTCCTTCAGACACGCCCGACACTTCTCGATGGGCGGGTAGTCTCCTGCCTGCGTGCGCTCCCAGAAGGGATTCTTCAGCGCGCGACCCGGCAGTCCTACCGGGCTCTTCACGAGCACGACGTCCTCGGGTCGCGCCTGCACGTACATCTGCTTGAAACCGTCTGGCGCAGACGACTCGACCGTTGCGGCGAAGCGGCTGCCCATCTGGACGCCCGCAGCGCCGCCGTCGAGCACGCGCTTGATGTCCGCGCCCGTCACGACACCGCCCGCGCCGATCACGGGGATGTCCACGGCCTCGACGATCCTCGGCAGCAGCTCGAGCATCGGCTCGTCCGTGCCGAGGTGGCCGCCGGCTTCGACGCCTTCCACGACCACGGCCGACGCGCCGAACCGCTGGGCGAGCTTCGCCACGCGCTCCGAGCCGACGACCGGCACGCACTCTACGCCCGCCTCCAAGCACCAGCCGAAGACGTCGCGCGAGAAGCCGGCGCCGGCGATGATGATGTCCGCGCCTTCGGCGATTGCAGTCTGCACGAGCTCCTTGAACTTGCGCACGGCGACCATCACGTTCACGCCGATGACGCCCGATGTCGCCTCGCGCGCGCGGCGCACCTCGGCCGCGAGTTCGTGCGTTTCGAGGCCGGAGCCCGCGATGATGCCCACGCCGCCGGCATTCGCCACGGCGATCGCGAGCGGGGCCATCGAGATGCGGACGGCCATGCCGCCCTGCACGATGGGGAGAACGGCGGTTCGGCTGCCTATGGTGAGGGAGGGCATGTCCATGCTGAAGGGGTCGCACCTTTCCGACAACGAAGCCGTGAGAACCGCACCCGGCGACGACGATGCGTCGCCGGGTGCGGGACAGAGTCGCGAGGACCCTGGATGCTCTAGGTGGTGGTGCTACACGCTCTTGGTGATGTAACCGACGGCGTCGCCGACTGTCTTGATGTTCTCGGCTTCCTCGTCGGGGATGGAGATGCCAAAGGTCTCCTCGAGCGCCATCACGAGCTCGACGATGTCCAGCGAGTCGGCCCCGAGGTCGTCGACGAACGACGCGTCCTCGGTCACGACATCCTCCTCGACATTGAGCTGGTCGACGATGACGTCCTTGACCTTATCGAAGATCTCCTCGTTATCCATGTGCGAAGCACCTCCTTCCTGCCGCTTCCATCGGCGCGGACATTGTAGCGGATGCGGTAGGCCGTTGCGCTAGGCCGTCCCGCGTGAATCTCAGAGCGCTATGCGAAGGTCATCCCGCCATCGACGGCGAGTACTTGGCCGGTGACATACGCGGCGTCGTCGGAGGCCAAGAAGGCGACGACGGCAGCCACATCTTCGGGCGAGCCGAAGCGCTTCATCGCAATCTGCTCTCGAGCGACCTCGCAAACGGCGTCCGGGAGTGCATTGGTCATGTCGGTCTCGATGAAACCGGGTGCGACGGCATTGCAGCGCACGTTGCGCGCGGCCAGCTCCTTCGCGACGGACTTCGTCAGGCCGAGGAGCCCCGCCTTCGCAGCCGCGTAGTTCGCCTGTCCCGCGTTGCCCACCAGCCCGATGACCGAGGAGACGTTCACGATCGCCCCCGAGCGCTGCTTCATCATCAGCTTGGCGGCAGCGCGGATCATCGAGAAGGCACCGGTCAGGTTGGTGCGGATGACGTCGTCCCAGTCTTCGTCGGACATGCGGATGACGAGACCGTCCCGCGTGATGCCTGCGTTGTTCACGAGGATGTCGAGGCGTCCGAAGTGCTCGGCGACGGCGTCGACCAGATTCCCGCACGACTTGGGCTCCGAGATGTCGCATTGGAACGCCGCGGCCGCGCCTCCCCCGTTCGCGATGCGAGTGACGACGTCCTCGGCGGCGGTACGGTTGCCCGCGAAGTTCACGGCTACCGTTGCGCCGTTGGCCGCGAGCCGCGACGCGATGGCTGCGCCGATGCCGCGGGAGCCGCCCGTCACGAGCGCGATCTTGTCGGTCAGGTCGGCCATGCGCCTACGACACCTCCTCGATAACCGCGTCCACCCCGCGGTCCTCGGCGGACAGCGCGGTGAGTCCTTCGACGCGTCGGGCGAGACCGCGCAGCACGCCGCCAGGCCCGCACTCGACGATCGTGTCGATGCCGGCGAGGCGGAACGCGAGCATCGTCTCCGTCCAGCGTACGGGATTCACCATCTGCGCCGCCAAGCGTTCGCAGATGACCTCCGGGTCGCTGGTTGGCCGCGGGTCCGCGTTCTGGACGACGGGTACCCGTGCGTGCGCCAGTTCGATCGCCGACAATACGGCGCGGAAGGCCTCGGCGGCCTCGGCCATGAGCGGCGAGTGGAACGCGGCGGCGACCTTCAACGGCACGACTTTGGGTGTGCCGATGGACTGCAGGTTCATCCCGGCCTCCATGAGGCCCTGGCGCGTGCCGGACAGCACTACCTGCCCGGGCGCGTTGTCGTTCGCGACCCAGACTCCCGGGACGCCCTCGACCGCGCAAGCCACATCCGCCGCACTCATGCCGAGAATCGCGGCCATACCGCTTTCGCCGTCGGCGGCAGCGGCCATGAGCCGCGAACGCGTCACGACGAGTTCGAGCCCGTCCTCGGCCGAAAAGACGCCGGCGAACGCGAGCGCGGCCAGTTCGCCGAGGCTGTGGCCAGCGACCAGCTCGGGCGCGACGCCCTTTGCGGACAGCGCGAACGCCCACGCGAGGTCGGTGAGGTACAGCAGCGGCTGTGCGACGCGGGTGTCGGCGAGCTCCTCGTCGGTGCCATCCTCGGCGAGTTGCCGCAGCGGCAGTGCGGTGAGCGCCTCGGCGGCAGCGAGCAGCGGTTCGAAGCCCTCCACGCCGAGGACCGGCGCGAGCATTCCTCGGCGCTGCGAGCCCTGGCCCGGGAAGGCGAACGCAAGGCGGCGCGCCATTACGACCCCTGGGCGGGCAGCGTGCCGAGACGCGCCATGACGCGCTCGGCCTCGCTTACGAGCTCGGCGACGATCTCGCCCGCGGGCTGGATGCTCCGGACCATCGAGGCGCACTGACCCGCCATGAGCGAACCCATGTCGAGGTCGCCCTGGCGCATGCACAGCGCGAGCTTGCCCGCGCCGAGCGCCTCCAGCGCCTCGGGCATGTTCGCGCGATCGAGTTCCTCGAGCTGGCGCGAGAGCTTGTTCTTGATGACGCGCACCGGGTGGCCTGTTGAGTAGCCGGTCACGACGGTGTCGCGGTCCTTCGCCTTGAGGATGCGCTGCTTCACGTCCGGGTGGATCGTGCACTCCTCGGCGCACATGAAGCGCGTGCCGATCTGCACGCCCTCAGCGCCGAGCGCGAACGCGGCAGCCACCCCTCGGCCGTCGGCGATGCCGCCGGCCGCCACCACGGGGATGTCGACCGCGTCCACGAGCTGGGGCACGAGTGTCATCGTGGTGAGTTCGCCGATGTGGCCGCCCGCCTCCATACCCTCGCCGATGAGCGCGTCGGCGCCGATCGACTCCATACGCTTCGCCAGCGCCACCGACGGCACGATCGGGATGACCTTGATGCCGCGGTCCTTCAGCGCCGGCATGTACTTGCCCGGATTGCCCGCGCCGGTCGTCACCATCGACACACCTTCGTCGAGCACCATCTGGACGAGCTCGTCGATGTGCGGGGTGAGCAGCATGAGGTTTACGCCGAAGGGCTTGTCGGTGAGCGTCTTGGCGGTGCGGATCTGCTCGCGCAGCAGGTCGGTGGGCATGTGCCCCGCGCCGATGACGCCGATGCCGCCCGCATTGCTGACGGCAGCAGCGAGCTCCGCCGTCGCAGTCCACGCCATGCCGCCTTGGATGATGGGGTGCTCGATGCCGAGGACGGCGGTGATACGAGTGGGAAGGCTCATCGAAGCGTTACTCCTTGGTCCAGCGGACGATTGCGGCGCCCCACGTGAGGCCGGCACCGAACCCGACCAGCGCGAGCACGTCGCCCTGCTGGATTTTCCCGCCAGTATACATTTCGGTCATTGCCAGAGGTATCGAGGCGGCAGAGGTGTTCCCGACTCGGGCGATGTTGCTGAATACGCGCTCGTTCGGTATGCCCAAGCGCTCCCCGATGGTGTCCATGATCCGCTGGTTGGCCTGGTGAGGCACCACCCATTCGAGGTCCTCGGCGGTCAATCGGGAGGCCGCCAGCGCACGCTCGATGCTCGCCGGAATGATGCGCACGGCGAACTTGAAGACTTCGCTTCCGGCCATGCGGAGGTAGTGTTCGCCTGCCTGGCAGCTCTCCGGTGTGGGGGTGCACGCGGAACCCAGCCGCACCTCGAGAAGGTCCGACCCCGACCCCTGCGCACCCAAGTCGATGCCCAGCACTCCGGGCTCGTCGGCTGCCTGAAGGACGAGTGCGCCCGCGCCGTCTCCGAAGATCACACACGTCGAGCGATCGCCCATGTCGAGGAGGCGGGAGATCGCGTCGGCCCCGATCACAAGGACGGTGCGGGCCCTGCCGGACTCGATCGCGGTCGTCGCGCTGTGAAGTGCATAGATAAAGCCCGTGCATGCGGCCATAACGTCGACAGCCGGGCACGTGAGCCCCATCTTCTCCTGGGTCAGGCACGAGGTCGACGGAAACAACATCTCGGGGCTGGACGTGGCCAGCACCATCATGTCGACGTCCTCGGCGGTGAGGTTCGCGTCGGCCAGTGCGGCGAGACCAGCCTTCGCCGCGAGGTCGCTCGTGTTCTCGCCCTCGGCGACGAAACGGCGTTCGCTGATGCCCGTCCTCGTGGTGATCCACTCGTCGGACGTGTCCACCATCTGTTCGAGGTCGGCGTTGGTGACGCGGCGCTCGGGCAGGTGTGCGCCGAGGCCGACGATTCTTGCGTGCGTCATGAGTGAGGCGTCTCCCGTAGCGGTTCGACGGTGAGGATCGATGGTCGCGGGTCTCGCTCGGCGTGCGAGCGGGCAGGCCATGCGCCGAGACAGTGTACCTAAAAACGCGCCCTGGGCAAAAGGCTCGGGGGGGGGCGCCATGGCTACGTGCGAACGGCATCTCTGACCTTGGCAACCAGTCGCCGGGCTAGCCCACTGGCTGGGGCGCCGCGACTTCGGCGCTGCGCCGGCTCCAAACGGACCAGACGATGAACGCCAAGCACGCGACTTCTATTGCCGCAAAGAACACGGCGTGGAGATACGCTGTGCCGCCGCCCACTACGAACACAGCGGTGATCACCGCTGCAACGGTGTTCGCCCAGCGATTGGCTTCCGGCTTCAAAACGCGGGACAAGAAGATCATCGCAATCGGAATCTCCAGGAGTATCGCGAACACGAGCAGAACCAGCGGAGTGATTTGCACGCCCATCTGTCCGGCCCACAGCTTCTGCATGAATCCCGGAATCTCGAACGTCAGAATGTCTGCGAAGATCATGTTGAACAGGACCACAATCCAGAGCGTCGAGACTCTCGTCCCCATGTCGTCCATGACATCAGCCCCCCCTGATCGCAGTGTCTCGCCTCAGCGCATTTGCCCAGAAGCGTGCCGGAAGCGCTTGTGGGACGGCGCCTGCGCCTCGCTGGTGATGCTGCCGTTCGACTCCACCCCGGCCGCTGTTGCCTTCGTCATCGTCAGGGCCATGCCGACCCACACGAACCACGCGATCAGAATCACGCCGAATACGATGGCGGCGTCGTGCAACGGCGGGACGACCGAGGCGAGGCCAGTCGCTCCGAGGACGATGCCGAACCCGCCGAGGAGCTTCGGCAGTGCGCGGCTTCTCAGCGCCACGACGCTCACGAGCAGGACCCACAGCCCGCCGAGGATCTCGCCGCCGGCGCCACCAAGCGCCTGCGCGACCGGCTCGATCGTCTGCCACGCGAGTCGCGCCTGCCCAGGATCCGTCTTGGCCAGGGCCACGATGGTGGTCATTCCGTAGTTGAAGATCATCCCGCTCGTGACCAGCGCGAACGACCACAGCAGGCCGATGGCGGTGGCGACGCGCATCGTGGCGGGCGCGCGAGCCTGCATTCTGTCGTAGAGGGCGAACGCCAGCACGCCGAGCGCGATTCCGTAGAACACGTACGTGACGAGGTACATCGCGTACATGCTCGTGTAGTTGGCGACAACCAGCGCGACCTTCTCCGCGGCGGTCTTTGCGCCCAGATAGTCGACCACGAGCAGGAAGTACGGCATCGCCGCCAGCAAGGCGAGCGCGATATAGAGCGCCGCTACACCTCCTGCCTTCTGTCGCTTGGCGTAATCGCGCGTCAGCGTGTTCATGATGGCCTCCCCCTTGGTAGGCCGCGGCGCTTGCGTGCCCGGCCGCGAACGATATACTTACTAAGTAAGCATACCCACTGTCACGCTTACTTAGTAAGTATGTCAAGCCATTGGAGTGAGAATGGTCGAGAAGACTCGCGGCCGCGGCAGGAAGACCAAGCCGCGTCTCCCCTTGAATCGAGATCGAGTCCTCGCCGCAGCGGTGGAGATCGCCGACGAGCGCGGTGTCGGCGCGGTGACCATGCGCGAGGTGGCGTCGCGGCTCGGCGTGGAAGCGATGTCGCTCTACAACCATGTCGCGAACAAGGACGACATCCTCGACGGCATGGTCGACCTCGTGATCGAACAGGTCGACCTCCCATCGGACGTCGACGGCTGGCGCGAGGCAATGCGCTGCCGAGCGGTCTCCGCTCGCCAAGTCTTCGGCCGTCATCCCTGGGTGCCGCTGCTCCTTGACTCGCGCAAGTCAAGTGGCCCGTCAAGACTGCTGTACCTCGACTGGGTGCTCGGCCAGCTGATGACGGCCGGGTTCTCGCTGGACGACGCGGCGCGCGCGTTCTCACTGCTCGACAGCTACATCTACGGCTTTGGCATCCAGCAGTTCAACATCGCGGCCGACGGCGATGCTTCACCCGAGGAGATGGCCGAGATGTTCCGAGCGGCGATACCTGCCGAGAAGTACCCCTACCTGCATCGGATGGCATCGCACGCAATGGAGACAGGCTACGACGCCGAGGCTGACTTCGACTTCGGGCTGGAGCTCATCCTCGACGGACTGGAGCGGGTCCTCGACGAGTCGCGATCGGACTAGAAGCGCGAGCATCTGTCGCCCTTCCCGTCCGTCCACCGTATTTGCGCATGAGCAGACGCGCACGCCTCTCAGGTCAGACTACCTTCTGGCGTTCTGCTCGATGTGCTCGGTAGCTCCGCCACCGTCGACCACCGGAGGACCAACTGACGCTGGACCTCACTTGAAGCTGGCAATGTTGTTGAGGTCAGCCTGGTCCGTCGAAACGGGCCCATGCTCACTGCAATCAATCGTGAGCAGCGGCTGCGTCTCGGACCATGTCAGTGTGTACGTGCCTCCATCAGGACATTTGGCTCCGAAGTCCTGAAACTCTGCGGCGCCCTTGGTGTGCGCGACCATCCGAACTAGACCCTCGAAGTCTTTGGTCGATTTGACGTGGGGATACAGCACGTCAGACTGAGATGCGCCAAGACTCGCCCACGAGGGATCCTCCCACTTGTTGATCGCGTAGCGCAGCAACGCGGTGAGAACATGAGTCCGGTTGTCTGTGCACTCTTGCACCCTTTGGGCAGCGGCAGCCTCCGCCGCTGCTGTCGCGGCTGCCTCATCCTCCGCCTTCTTTTTTGCTGCCGCTGCGTCCGCCGCGGCCTGTGCGCGCGCTGCTGTAGCAGCCTGGTCTGCGGGCGATCCAGCCCGATTGAACACGCCGCTCAGCGGTCCGCTGAGCGTAAGGGTATCGTCTTTGAGCTCGTACCTTGCGGTTGCAGTCGTGCTTCCGAGGGTCAGCTGAACGACCGAGTCACCAGTCACTTTGTACGCAAGTTGCTCACCTTGCGTGTCGGTTATCCATTCCTTCTCGATTGTCATCTGTCTGCCATCGCTGGCATCCACCCAAGTACCCGTCGGTAAATGGCGTGTACACCCACTGAGTCCCAATGCCAGAAGAAGGAAGATCACCAGCAGGGCAAGCCTACGGAGTTTCAAGTCATCCCCCAGTTCGCGCGAAGTCATTTGCCGAGGCTAGTCTACCTGACAGACAACACCGCCATCGCCGCCAAGGGCAGACACAGCGGGCTAAGACCCATTGGTGCTGGAGCTAGTCCAGCGCATAGGCTGCGCACATAACCGGACAAGTCCCGACCCGCCGATGGAGTGGGCGCTCCTTACAGCTGCAACGCGAGGGAGCCGGTGGGGGCCGCGGCTTTGACTGAGCGTCGCAGCGGAGGGGTGCCTCGTCGACGCGCGCGGCCTCGTTCACCGGGACGCGCAGCGTTCTAGCGATTCACGGCCACAACCCGAGGGGACCCGAGAAGGTAAGAGTCAGGCCGATCCGAGTTCGCAGTGGGAGTGCGCGCCGTTCAGCGTTCGCGTCCGACACAGCTCCGATCGTTCCGTGTCTGATGGTGCTAACGTCCAGCGCATGAGCTGCGCGCCACTGATCTTACTGCGAAGCAGGCGACGCGGACGCGTCGGCGTGGAGCGACCAGTCGTCGCCCACCGGGAACAGCTTCCACGCGTCGAAGTCGTGTTGCTCGCAAGCGACAACACGACTGTCAGGAACGTCGCGCGTGTGCCACGCGAAGTTCAGGTGGTGGTAGGCGTGCTCGAGACGCACCTGGAACTCTTCTTCGCGGTCGAGCTCGCCGGAGTCGAGCAGCGCGAGGATTGCCGCGAGCTCGTCGCGGGCTTCGACAATGTTGCTTCGAATCGACCGGGTGTTCATAGCACTCCTACGCCTAGTCACTATGAGATGGCCGGCCCGATCCGTGTATACGTGGATCATCCGCGGGATTTGGCCCGCGGCCGCCGACAGACGGAGGGACCGGCCATGCACCAGCTTACTCACATCGGGCTTGACGTCCACAAGGACACGATCGCGGTCGCGATCCTGCGACCGGGTTCGACCGAGTGCGACGAGCGCGTGATCCCCAACAGCCCCGGGGCGATCCGCAAGCTGCTCACCCGGCACCCGGACCCGTCGCTGCTGCGCACCTGCTACGAGGCGGGACCGACCGGCTACGACACCCACCGGCTGATCACGTCCCTCGGCGTCGCGTGCGACGTGATCGCGCCATCCCTCATCCCGAGGCGGGGGAAAGTCGCAGGTAAACGCCATATATCCGAGAGACCGCCCGAGGTCGAGGGCCGAGTCGAGATCGGTCACTGGGAGATCGACACGGTGATGGGGACCGAGCACGGGCGAAACAGCGTGCTCACACTTGTGGAGCGGGCCACAGGCTACACGGTCATGGGCAAGCTCGAGCGCCACTGCGCCGGCGACGCGGTGACCCGATGCGTGGAGCTCGTCGGGCGGCACGTCGGACGCGTCGCTACGATCACGGCTGACAACGGCAGCGAGTTCCACAGCTACAAGGAGATCGAGCGGGCGACGGGCGTCGATTTCTACTTCGCCACGCCGCACCACTCCTGGGAACGCGGGACCAACGAGAACACCAACGGGCTCATCCGCCAGTACCTGCCGAAGCGAACGAGCCAGGCTCACGTGACCCAAACCGACTGCGACCGGATCGCGGCCAAGCTCAACTCACGACCCAGGAAGCGGCTGGGCTACAAGACACCGGAGGAATGCTATGCGGCGACCAGGTAGGCGCGAGCGCACACGCGCGAAGTGGTGCAGTTCTAACTTGAACTTACGCAACGCAGGGATCGAGAGTCCGCTACTGGCCTGGAAGGTTCGGGTCAGTCCAGTTGTATGCGGCAATCGCATACGTTACGGGCGCCGTGGCCGAAACCTTCACCAACGCCCACTTCGACTTGTATACGAGCAGCACGGTGCCCAGGTCCGTGATCGCTGTCTCCACGCTCGATGTGTCACCGCCGTTGTCACCGGACTGAGTGGTCCAGGGCCGACCCTGCGAATCGAACACAGCGATGGACACGGACGCGCCTCGCGAGACGATCCCGACTACCGACGAGGTCTCGAGGGATCCGACCCTGAACCAATCGATGTCGCCGCGGGAGAGCGTGTGCATTTGGAAACGGGAGGGCGTCGAGACACGTAGCGTCGTTGCCGCGGCCGTCGTGTTGTCGCTCTCGTACCGATCCGGTCCGCGGAGCATCTTGGCTGGCGCCGGCGGGCGCGGCGTCAGCGAGGACGTCTGTGCGACGGAACACCCGGAAAGCCCCACCAAGAGCGCCGTAGCGATCGAGACGCGTAGGATCGAGACGCCAGGCTTCAACGACGACTCCCTGTCCGCTCGAACGTCCAGCGCATAAGCTGCGCGCCTCCAGCTTATCGCGAGTCCGGGAGGCTGGGGCGCGTCTGCTTGATGCGCGTGTTGGGCAGCGCGGATTCAGATACTAAGTGCAACACCCACCCCTACC
>Ga0255338_1000558_pt1 | contig 110619 bp, 110 predicted proteins | sample MeOH1_35cm_T4_19_FD_203715 | JGI IMG/M metagenome (GOLD analysis project Ga0255338, IMG submission 203715) | Sandy soil microbial communities from University of British Columbia, Vancouver, Canada - MeOH1_35cm_T4_195 | ecosystem: Engineered > Artificial ecosystem > Sand microcosm >...
GCTGCGTCACCACGCAGTTCTTGTGCGGATGCACGAATTCCACCGGGTCCTCGATCGTGATGATGTGGCCGTAGGAGTTCTCGTTGCGCCAGTCGACCATCGCCGCCAGCGAGGTCGACTTGCCCGAGCCGGTCGCGCCGACCAGGATGCACAGGCCCCGCTTGGTCATCGCCACCTCCTTGAGCACGGCCGGCAGCCCCAGCGAGTCGATGGTCGGCAGCACCTGCGGGATCACTCGCAGCACCATCCCCACCTTGCCCTGCTGCACGAAGGCGTTGACCCGAAAGCGCCCGATCGACGGCGGCGAGATCGCGAAATTGCACTCCTTGGTGCGCTCGAATTCCGCCGCCTGCTTGTCGTTCATGATCGAGCGCGCCAGCGCCAGCGTGTGCCCGCTGTTCAGGGGCTGCGGCGACACCTTGGTGATCTTGCCGTCGACCTTGATGGCCGGCGGGAAGTCGCCGGTGAGGAACAGGTCGCTGCCGTTGCGGCTGACCATCAGCTTGAGCAGGTCGTTGATGAACTTGGTCGCCTGGTCGCGTTCCATGGAGGTCCTTCGGGATGTCGGTGCGAGGGTACTGCCAACGCGCGGGTCACGCGCCCGGGAAGTTCTCGGGGATCTTGGCCTTGCCGCGCGCCTCGGACGCGCTGATCAGGTTGCGCTTCACGAGGTCGGCCAGGTTCTGGTCGAGCGTCTGCATGCCGAACTGGTTGCCGGTCTGGATGGCCGAATACATCTGCGCCACCTTCGCCTCCCGGATCAGGTTGCGGATGGCCGAGGTGCCGATCATGATCTCGTGCGCCGCCACCCGGCCGTTGCCGTCCTTGGTCTTGCACAGCGTCTGCGAGATCACCGCCTGCAGCGACTCGGACAGCATGGCCCGGATCATCTCCTTTTCCTCGGCCGGGAACACGTCGATGATGCGGTCCACCGTCTTCGCGGCGCTGGACGTGTGCAGCGTGCCGAACACGAGGTGCCCGGTTTCCGCCGCCGTCATCGCCAGCCGGATGGTCTCCAGGTCGCGCATTTCGCCGACCAGGATCGCGTCCGGGTCCTCGCGCAGCGCCGATTTCAGCGCGGCGGCGAACGAAAGGGTCATGTTGCCGACCTCGCGCTGGTTGATCAGGCACTTCTTGGATTCGTGCACGAACTCGATCGGGTCTTCCACCGTGAGGATGTGGCCGTACTCGGTTTCGTTCAGGTAGTTGACCATCGCCGCCAGCGTCGTCGACTTGCCCGAACCGGTCGGCCCCGTGACCAGCACCATCCCGCGCGGCTTGAGCGCCAGTTCGCCGAAGATCTTGGGCGCGTTGAGCTGTTCCAGCGTGAGGATCTTGGACGGAATGGTCCGGAACACGGCGCCCGCGCCGCGGTTCTGGTTGAACGCGTTGACGCGAAAGCGCGCGAGGCCGTCGATCTCGAACGAGAAGTCGACTTCGAGGAACTCCTCGTAGGCCTTGCGCTGCGTGTCGTTCATGATGTCGTACACCATCGCGTGGACCTGCTTGTGATCCAGGGCCTCGACGTTGATGCGGCGCACGTCCCCGTGCACGCGGATCATCGGCGGCAGGCCGGCGGAGAGGTGCAGGTCGGACGCCTTGTTCTTGACGCTGAATGCCAGCAGCTGGGTAATATCCACGGGTCCCTCGTTCCTCGCTTGCGTGTCCGCAGGTGCGGTCAATTATGACGACGATTCAATCCAACCTCCAGTCCGTGCGCCAGCGCATCGCCGCCGCTTGTGCAGCAGCGCACCGCGGCGTGGGCGAAGTGCAACTGCTGGCGGTTTCCAAGACCTTCGGCCCGGACGCAGTGCGGGAGGCGTACGCGGGCGGGCAGCGCGCGTTCGGCGAGAACTACATCCAGGAAGCGGTGGAGAAGATCGGGCTGCTGGCCGACCTTCCGCTGGAGTGGCATTGCATCGGTCCGATCCAGAGCAACAAGACGCGCCTGGTCGCCGCGCATTTCCAATGGGCGCACGCCGTCGACCGGCTGAAGACGGCGCAGCGCCTGTCGGAGCAGCGGCCCGAAGGAATGGCACCCCTGCAGGTGTGCATCCAGGTCAACATCGACGGCGGACCCAGCAAGGCCGGCGTGGCGCCGCGCGACGTGCCGGCGCTGGCGCGCGAGGTGGCGCAACTGCCGCGGCTGGTGCTACGCGGCCTGATGACCATTCCCGAGCCCGCCGATGGCTTCGACGCGCAGAAGGCAGTGCACCTGCGCGCGCGGGCGTTGTTCGACGAGCTGCGCGCCGATGGCCTGGCGCTGGACACGCTGTCGATGGGCATGACCGCCGACCTCGAGGCGGCGATCGCCGCCGGCGCCACGCTGGTGCGGGTGGGGACGGCGATCTTCGGTTCGCGGCCGAAGGCGACGCAGGGTTGAGGCCCCTTCCGCAGTCCCGGCGCTCGCGCAGGGCTTCGACAGGCTCAGCCCGAACGGTTCTTGTCGCACGAACGCAAATTCGTATCAATCGATCGTCGCCTGCCGCACCGCATGCTCCCAGCGCGCCATCAGCTCGGCCGCCCGCCCGGGCGGCAGCGCCGGTTCGAAGCGCCGCTGCGCGCGCCACAGCGCCGACAACTCGCCGGTGCCGCGGTACACACCCGCCGCCAGCCCCGCAAGGTACGCCGCGCCGAGGGCGGTGGTCTCGATGCAGGCCGGACGCACCACCGGGATCCCCAGCAGGTCCGCCTGGAACTGCATCAGCAGGTCGTTGGCGCTGGCGCCGCCATCCACGCGCAGCTCGCTGACCGGCGCGGCGCCGGCCGCGACCGCGTCGCGGCTCATGGCCTGCAGCAGCGTCGCACTCTGATAGGCGATGCTTTCCAGCGCGGCGCGCGCGATGTGCGCCATCGTGGTCCCTCGCGTGAGGCCGGTGATCGTCCCGCGCGCGTCCGGCTTCCAGTACGGCGCGCCCAGGCCGGTGAACGCCGGCACCATCATCACGCCGCCGGCGTCGGGCACGCTCTGCGCCAGCGCCTGCACCTCGTCGCTGGCCGCGATCGCGTGCAGGCCGTCGCGCAGCCACTGCACGACGGCGCCGCCGACGAAGACGCTTCCTTCCAACGCGTACGCATTGGAAGGAAGCGTTGCACGCTCCATGTGCCCGCCCCCACCCCAGCCCTCCCCCGCACGGGGAAAGGCGCCGTGTGATGCCCCGGGCGCCTGCGACGCGATCGTCGTGATCAGGTTGTTGCGGCTGGCGATGGCCTTGTCGCCCGTGTGCATCAACAGGAAGCAGCCGGTGCCGTAGGTATTCTTGGCCATGCCGGCCCGGAAGCAGGCCTGCCCGAAGAGCGCGGCCTGCTGGTCGCCGGCGACGCCGCCGATCGCCACCGGCGCGCCGAGCAGCGCCGCCGCGGTTTCGCCGTAGCTCGCACTGGAGGGCAGCACCTGCGGCAGCAGCGACGCCGGGATGTCGAGCAACGCCAGCAGTTCCGGGTCCCACTCGTTGCGGTGGACGTTGAACAACATGGTGCGCGAGGCGTTGGTCACGTCGGTGGCATGCAGCGCCCCTTCGGTCAGTTGCCACAGCAGCCAGCTGTCGACGGTGCCGAACGCCAGCTCGCCGCGGTGCGCCTGCTCACGCGCGCCCGGCACGTGGTCCAGCAGCCAGCGGATCTTGGTCGCCGAGAAATACGAGTCGACGACCAGCCCGGTGCGCGACCGGATCAGGTCCGCATGGCCCTGTTCGCGCAGGCGCGCGCAGACCGGCTCGCCCCGGCGGTCCTGCCAGACGATGGCGTGGTGCAGCGGCTGCCCCGTGCGGCGGTTCCACAGCACCGTGGTCTCGCGCTGGTTGGTGATGCCCAGCGCCGCGACGTCGCCGGCCTTCAGCCCGGCGCGCTGCAACGCCTCGCGCGCCGTGGCGAGCTGGCCGCGCCAGATCTCCATCGGATCGTGCTCCACCCAGCCGGGTCGCGGATAGATCTGCGGCAGTTCCCGCTGCGCGTGGGCGACGATGCGGCCCTGCGGGTCGAAGACGATGCTGCGCGAGCTGGAGGTGCCCTGGTCGAGCGCGAGGAGGTAGCCCATGGCGGGAATGTAGTGGAATCACATTCGCGGCACCAGCAGCACCGGCGCAATGATGGACTGGCGCGCCTGCGATTCGTGGACGACGCTCCCGAGCCGATGAAACCCTCCTCAGGGCGCGGTCCAGCCCCCGCCCAGTGCCCGGTACAGCAGCACCTGGTTCTGCAATTGCTGCAGCCGCGTCTGCACCAGCGCCTGGCGCGCCGCGAACAGCGAGCGTTGGGCGTCCAGCAGGTCGAGGGAGCTCGCCACCCCGTTCTGATAGCGCAGCTCGGACAGGCGGTAGCGGACGGCTTCGGCCTCGGCCACCTGCCCTTGCGCGCGCAGCTGCTCGCCGAAGGTGGCGCGGCCGGCCAGCGCGTCGGCCACTTCGCGGAAGGCCGACTGGATCGCCCGTTCGTACTGCGCGACGGCGATGTCGCGCGACACCGTGGCCGACGCCAGGCCGGCCCGGTTGCGCCCGGCATCGAAGATCGGCTGCAGCAGCTGCGGCGCCGCCGTGAAGCCCCAGCCGCCGCCCTTGAACAGGCCCGACAGCTCGCTGCTGGCGGTGCCCAGCCCGGCCGTCAGCGAAATGCGCGGGAAGAAGGCGGCCCGCGCGGCGCCGATGTTGGCGTTGGCCGCCACCAGCTGCTGCTCCGCCTGCCGCACGTCGGGCCGGCGCGCCAGCACCTCCGACGGCGTGCCGGCCGGCACGTCCGGCAGCGCCAGCGAGGCCATGTTCGTTTCGCCGACAAGTTCAGCCGGGACCGGCTGGCCCAGCAGGAGGGCCAGCGAGTCGAGGTCGATCGCGCGCTGGCGCGCCAGTTGCGCCAGCGCGACCCGGGCGCTCTCGGCCAGCGACTGCGCCTGGCGCAGGTCCAGCTCCGACGTGACGCCGTTCTCGAAGCGCAGGCGCACCAGCCGCTGCGACTCCTCGCGCGTGGCCAGCGTCTGGCGCGTGAGCTCCAGCAGTTCCTCGTCGGCGACCAGTGCCAGCCAGGTGTTCGCGACGCTGGCCACCAGGCTGATCTGGGCCGCCTTGCGGCCTTCCTCCGTCGCCAGGTACTGCGCCAGTGCTGCTTCGCTCAGGCTCGCGACACGGCCGAAGAAGTCGATCTCCCAGGAGGAAAAGCCCAGGCCGGCGCTGTAGGTGGTCTTGTTGCCGTCGCCGTTCGGCGCGCGCGAACCGCTCGCCGTGATGCCCACCGTCGGCAGCCGGTCGGCGCGCCGGATGTCGTACTGCGCGCGCGCCTGTTCGATGTTCAGGACGGCGACGCGCAGGTCGCGGTTGCCGCGCAAGGCGATCCCGATCAGCTGCCGCAGCCGCTGGTCGCCGAAGAACTGCTGCCACGGCAGGTCGGCCGCGGGCGTGCCGACGGCGGCGGCCGGCGCCGGCCAGCTCCCCGGCACCGGCGCGGCGGGCCGCTCGTAGCTCGGCATCATGGAACAGCCGGACAGCGCCGCGGCGATGGCGAACGCCGCGGCGGCCACTCGGAATCGCTTCATCGGTGGGCTCCTTCGGCCGGTGCCGGCCCGTCGAGTTCGTGGCGGTACATGCGGTTCTGGCGTTCGCTGCCCTTGAAGATGCCGCGCACGACGACGAAGAAGATCGGCACGAAGAACACGGCCAGCGCCGTGCCGGTCACCATGCCGCCCAGCACGCCGGTGCCGATCGCGCGCTGGCTGGCCGATCCGGCGCCGGTGGCCAGCGCCAGCGGCAGCACGCCCAGGCCGAAGGCCATCGACGTCATGATGATCGGCCGGAAGCGCAGGTGCGCCGCGGCGAGCGCGGCCTCGATCACCCCCTTGCCCTGGGCCTGCAGGTCCTTGGCGAATTCGATGATCAGGATGGCGTTCTTGGCCGTGAGGCCGATGATCGTGATCAGGCCGACCTGGAAATACACGTCGTTCGCATAGCCGCGCAGGAAGGTCGCGCCCAGCACGCCCAGCACGCCCAGCGGCACCACCAGGATGACCGACATCGGGATCGACCAGCTCTCGTAGAGCGCCGCCAGGCACAGGAACACCGCCAGGATCGCGAAGCCGTACAGGATCATGGCCTGCGAGCCGGCCAGCTTCTCCTCGCGCGACTGGCCGGTCCATTCGTAGCCGAACCCCTGCGGCAATTGCGCCGCGAGCCGCTCCATCTCGGCCATCGCGGCGCCCGTGCTCTGGCCGGGCGCGGGCGCCCCGGAGATCCGCATCGCCGGGTAGCCGTTGTAGCGCACCGTCTGCATGGCGCCGTTCACCCATCGGGTGGTGGCGAACGCGCGCAGCGGCACCAGTTTGCCCTGCTGGTTGACCGCATTGAGTTCCAGCAGGTCCTCGGGCTGCATGCGCGCCGGCGCGTCGGCCTGCACCACCACGCGCTGCAGGCGCCCGCGATTCGGGAAGTCGTTGACGTAGCTGGAACCCAGCGCCGTGGACAGAACCGCATTCACCGCGTCGAAGGACACACCCAGGGCGCTGGCCTTGTCGCGGTCGATGTCGACCTGCAACTGGGGCGCGTCCTCCAGGCCATCCGGTCGCACCTGCGCCAGCAGCTTGCTCTGGCCCGCCAGGCCCAGCAGCTGGTTGCGCGCCGCCGTCAGGGCCTCGTGGCCGGCGCCGCCCCGGTCCTGCAGGCGGAAGGTGAAGCCGGAGGCGACGCCGAGTTCCGGGATCGGCGGCGGGCTGAGCGGGAAGATGAACGCGTCGCGGATGCCCGCGAGGGCGCCGAACGCGCGGCCGGCGATCTCCTGCGCCGACTGGCCGGGCCCCTCGCGCTGCGACCAGTCCTTGAGCGTGACGAAGGCGAGCGCCGCGTTCTGGCCCTGGCCGGAGAAGCTGAAGCCCAGCACGCTGACCATGCTCTGGACTTCCGGCTGCTTCAGCACGTACGCCTCCACCTGCTCCATCACCTTGCTGGTGCGCTGCTGGGTGGCGCCGGGGGGCAACTGGACGTTCACGAGCATCGTGCCCTGGTCCTCGGCAGGCAGGAACGAGGTCGGCAGCCGCGAATACATCAGCGCCACCGCGCCGATGATCGCCGCGTAGATCACCAGGTAGCGCGCCGCGCGCCCGAGCAGGCGCGCCACGACGCTCTCGTAGCCCTTGGCCGTGTTCGCGAAACCGCGGTTGAACCAGCCGAAGAAGCCGCCTTTCTCATGGTGGTGCCCGGCCTCGACCTGCCTGAGCAAGGTGGCGCACAGGGCGGGCGTCAGCGACAGCGCCATGAACGCCGAAAAGCCGATGGACGCCACCATCACCGCGGCGAACTGGCGGTAGATGTTGCCGGTGGCGCCGGCGAAGAACGCCAGCGGCACGAACACCGAGATCAGCACCACCGTCACGCCGATGATGGCGCCCTGGATCTGGCCCATCGCCTTGCGCGTCGCCTCGCGCGGCGGCAGCCCCTCGGTGCTCATGATCCGCTCGACGTTCTCCACCACCACGATCGCGTCGTCCACCACGATGCCGATCACCAGCACCATGCCGAACATGGTGAGCACGTTGATCGAGAAGCCCAGCGCGAGCAGCGAGGCGAAGGTGCCCAGCAGCGCGATCGGCACCACCAGGGTCGGGATGATGGTGTAGCGCCAGTTCTGCAGGAACAGGAACATCACCAGGAACACCAGCGCCACGGCCTCCAGCAGCGTGATCACCACCTGCGAGATCGAGATCTTCACGAAGCGCGAGCTGTCGTACGGGATGTCCCACTTCATGCCGCCCGGGAAGAACTTCGAGAGTTCCTCCATCCGCGCGCGCACCGCCGCCGCCGTCGCCAGCGCGTTGCCGCTGGGCGAGAGCTGCACGCCGATGCCGGTCGACGGCTTGCCGTTCAGGCGCGCCGACGTCGCGTAGTTTTGCGCGCCCAGTTCGATGCGCGCCACGTCGCGCAGCCGGACGCTGGAGCCGTCGGTGTTGGCCCGCAGCACGATGTTGCCGAACTGCCCGGTGGAGGCGAGCTGCCCGTTCACGACCACCGTGGCCGCGATGCCCTGGCCGGCGATGTTCGGCAGGTCGCCGATCGAGCCGGACGCCACCTGCGCGTTCTGGGCGCGGATCGCCGCGTTCACTTCCGCCGCCGAGATGCCGAAACTCACCAGCTTCGCCGGGTCGATCCACACCCGCATCGCCTGCTCGGTGCCGAACAATTGGGCCTGGCCGACGCCCGGAATGCGCTGGATTTCCGGCAGCACGGCGCGCGACGCATAGTCGCCCAGCGCCACCGGCGTATAGGCCGGGTCATCGGACGACAGGATCGTGAACAGCAGGAAGTTGGAGCGCGCCTTGTCCACGCGCACGCCCTGCTGCGTCACCGCGGCAGGCAGGCGCGGGGTCGCGCGCGAGAGCCGGTTCTGCACATCCACCTGCGCGAGGTCGGGGCTGGTGCCCGGCTGGAAGCTGAGCGTGATCTGGCCGGCGCCGTTGGCCTGGCTCACCGACTCCATGTAGATCAGGCCCGGCGAGCCGTTCATCTCCTGCTCGATCACGCTGATGACGCTTTCCTCCAGCGTCTTGGCCGACGCGCCGGGATAGAAAGCGGACACCACGATCGAGGGCGGCGCCACCGGCGGGTACTGGGCGATCGGCAGTTGCGTGATCGCCACGCCGCCGCCGACGATGATGAACAGGGCGATGACCCACGCGAAGATGGGCCGATCGATGAAGAAACGCGCCACGGCCGGTTCCTCAGCGCTTGGCCGCCGACGCGGCGGAGGCGGCGGGCGCCGCCGGCGCGGCCGGGCCAACGGTCCAGGGCACCGGCTTCACCGGCGCGCCGGGCCTCATCTTCTGGAAGCCGTCGACGACCACCTGCTCGCCGGCCTTCAGGCCGTCGAGCACGACCCACTGGCCGGCCTGCGCCGAGCCCACCTGGATCTTGCGCGGGCTCACCTGGCCGTCGGCGGCCACCACCATGACGGTGTCGCCTTGCGCCGTGCGGGTCACCGCCTGCTGCGGCAGCAGGACGGCGTTGCCGGCCTTGGCCTGCTCCAGCCGCACCCGCACGTACAGGCCCGGCAGCAGGCTGCCGTTGGCATTGGGCACTTCCGCGCGCAGCGTGATCTGGCCGCTGGTCGGATCGACCGACAGGTCGGAGAACAGCAGCTTGCCCGGATTCGGATGCTCGCTGCCGTCGTCCAGCACGACGCGCACCAGCGCGCCGTCGGCCCCGGCGGCACGCTTCAGGCGCCCCTGCGCCAGCGCCTGGCGCAGCTTGAGCACGTCGGCGGCCGGCTGCGTGAAATTGACGTACATGGGGTGGATCTGCTGGATCATGGCCAGCGGCGTCGCCTCGCCCTGCCCGACCAGCGCGCCCTCGGTGACCAGCGCGCGCCCGATGCGGCCGCTGATCGGTGCGACCACCGCGGCGTAGCCCAGGTTGATCTGCGCCGTCTGCACCGACGCTTTGGCCGCGGCGACCTCGGCTTCCGCCGCCTTCTGCGCGGCCACGGCATTGGCGTACTCCTGCTTGCTGATCGCGTTCGCCTCGACCAGCGGCCGGTAGCGTTCGGCCAGCGCCGACGCCTGGCCGAGGTTGGCCTGCGCGCGCATCAGCGCCGCCTGCGCGCTGGCGCTGGCCGCCGCATACGGCGCGGGATCGATCCGGAACAGCGGCTGGCCCGCGCGCACGTCGGCGCCTTCGCGGAACAGGCGCTGCTGCACGATGCCCGCGGCGCGGGCACGCACCTGCGCCACGCGCGAGGCCTCGAGCCGACCGGGCAGCTCGGTGACGAGGCCGACCTCGCCCGGCGCGACGGTGACCACGCCGACCTCGGGTGGCGGCATGCCGCCGCCGCCCGCCGCGGGCGTCTTCGCGGCATCCTGCCCGCAGGCGGCGAGCAGGACGGCGAGCAGCGCGAGCATGGCAGCGCGCGCGGCAGGGCGGGCAAGGGAAATCGGCCGCTGGTTCGCAGGCAAGGCAGGCATGAAGTTCCTCGTGCGTTGGCGCCGGACCCGGCCGGAAGGCGGACCCGGAAAGCGCCGCAGTATACATGCATTCATGAATGTATACTGCCGGGATGGCCCGCCGCACCAAGGAAGACGCTCTCGCCACCCGCTCCAGCCTGCTCGACGCGGCCGAGCGGCTGTTCCAGGCGCAAGGCGTTTCCGGCACGTCCTTGCAGGACATCGCCGCGGCGGCCGGCGCCACGCGCGGGGCCGTCTACTGGCATTTCAAGGACAAGGCCGACCTCTTCAACGCGATGATGGACCGCGTCACGCTGCCGCTGGAGGACATGCTGGAGCAGGCGCGCGGCGCGCCCGGCGACGATCCGCTGCCGCAGTTGCGGGCGGCGCTGCTGGCGGCCCTGCGCCGCACCGCCACCGACCCGCAGACCCGCCGCGTGTTCGAAGTCGCCACGCAGAAGGTGGAATACGTCGAGGCGCTCGGCAAGGTGCACGAGCGCCATGTGGCGGCGCGCCGGCACGGGGTGATGCAGATGAAGCAGGCCCTGCAGCGCAGCGCGTTCGCGCGCGGCCGGCGCCTGCCGATGCCGGCCATTGCCGCCGCCCGCGGGCTGCACGCGCTCGTCAGCGGCCTGATCCAGGACTGGCTGCTCGACCCGGCCGAGTTCCAGCTCGAAGCGGCGGGGCGCCAGGCGATCGATGCCTACCTGGCGGGGCTGGGACTGGACTGACGGGACACGGCCCCGTCCGCCGGGTTCACCTCCATTCGCGGGACGTCAGCGCCGCGCCCGCTCCAGCGACCGCGCGGCCGCGCGCGGATCGAGCCCGTACATGGCCGCGAACGCCTCCACGCTGGTGCCGCTCGCCTCGAACGCGCGCAGCAGCGCTTCGTCCTTGGCGCGCCGCTGGGCTGCGACCGCCAGCGCTTCGTCGAGCAGCACGTTGGCCGCTTCGTCGCGTCCGCGCACCAGTTGCGCATAGTCCTCGCGCGAGAGCCCGGATGCCTCGAACGCCTGCACGATGCGGTCGCGCAGCTTGGGCCGCAGGTCCTCGGCGCTGCGCGCATGCCGCCGCCGGAACACCTCGAGCAGCGCGTGGTGCACATGTTCGGGCGCCATCGCCTCCACCGCCTGCCCCTGCAGGTCGTGGCGCTGCTGGCCCGCCGCCACCGCCGTCAGGTAGCGCGTGGAGCGGGTGTGGAAGGCCAGCGCATCCTTCAGCGCCTCCTTCTCGAAGGCATCGGGATGCGCGGCCAGCAGGTCCTGGAAGATGCCGCGCTTGAGCGGCCGGAACACGGCGCCGAACAGCTGCGGGTGCAACGCGGCCAGCTTCTCGAGCGTCGGCTGCACGTCGCCCGCCCGGACGCCGCGCTTCCGGTCGCGCGCCGGACGCGCTTCCTGTTGCGCCGCGGCGGCTGGGGCCTGCCCGGCGTCTTGCGCTGCATCGTTCGCCGGCTGGCCGGTCGTCACGGAATCGTTCATGGATGAGAAATACGGTGGGGACGAAGGTGCGGCGGCAGCGTCGTGAAGGGCCGTCCGCGCTCGAGGGACACGAATGATAAAGGCCCCCGGCCCCGCGCGCGGCAAGCGGGCCTTCTGGACGGCCAGGCGCGCCGGCCCGGCTAGGCTACCGGGCAGCGAAGGGACTGGTGCCCGCCGGCACTGCGGGCGCTCCCCCCTGCGCCGCCTGCATGGCGGCGAACGCCTCTTCCAGCGTCCTGGCGGTGGCGATCGCCGGCGGCGGCGGGGGTTGGGGTGCCTCGCGGGCGGCCTGCAGCGCCGCCGCCAGCGGATCCTGGCCCCTGGCGCCGGCCGGGACCCGCAACTGGGGCATCGCCGGCGGATCGGGCTGCTGCGCGACCGGCGCCACCGGCGCGGGCGCTGCCGGCACTGCCGCCGGCATGGGCTTCACGGCCGCTGCCGGCTGCGGCAGGCCCTCGGCCACCGGCGCCGGCCACCACAGCACGACGGCGACGCCGAGGCCGGCGGCCAGCAGGCCCGCCAGGAGCAGGCGCCCGCCGCGAGGCGGGCGCGCGGCCGCCACCATTTACTTGCTCAGGTTCTGGAACAGGCGCGTGTCCTCCGGCTCGCCGAACAGCGGCGCCTTCTGGGCACGGACGGAGCCGCTGCTGACGCCGGTGGTGAGCGTGTTGACCGGCGCCACGCTGATGGTGCCGCCGCTCACCGTGAGTTCGAACACGGTCCACACGTTGCTGCTGCCGGTCCAGGCGGCCGCGGGCGGCGCGTAGTTGTACACGGTGCCATTGGCGAACTCGAGGCGCACGCTGGCGCCGGAGGTGCCGATGTTCCCGGTGCCCGAGTAGTGGTGCACCGAGTAGCGGTAGACGCCGTCACGCAGGGTGCCGGTGCTGCCGGTGGCCGGGCAGGTCACCGTCTCCGGGCCGTAGGACGTGGTGTCGTCGACGTCGAGGCCGCAAATGCCGCCGCTGGTGCGCGACGAGTAGTAGACGTGCCAGCGGGTCGTTCCGTCGCTGTTGGGCCCGGTCATGTGCGAATCGAGGTCGCTGGGGTTCTGGCCCCAGGTGAGGATCACCCGGAACTGGCCGCTGGTCAGCCCGCCGGTCTGGCCGGAGCTGGGCGACAGGGCCACGGCCACCGGGTTGGTCGTCACCGAGCAGCTGAGCGAGGCCGATTGCATGGCGGCCGAGTAGCCGCTGCTGTACACGGAGACCGAGTTCACCCCGGCCGGCAACTGGCTGAAGGTGGCGATACCGAGCGAGTTGGTCGTCACGGTGCGCGAGCCCATCGTCACGGTAGCGCCGGTGAGCGCCGACCCGGTCACCGCGTTCGCCACGCGGATCTCGGCGGTGGCGCAGTTGCTGGCTCCGGAGCCGCTGGCCTGGGTGATGCCCTCGGGCACGAGATGCAGCGTGGCCGCGTCGAAATTGAAGATGACGTTGTAGCCAGCCTCGACGGTGGTGCTGGTGCCGGTGAACGGGTTGGTCACCGGCGTCAGCACCTTGATGTTCTCGATCAGCATCTTGCCGGGTGCCGTGCCGATGCCGCGCGCGTTCGAGAAGTCGATGTTGAGCTGGGCCGAGGCCGAGGCGCACAGACCGAACGCGGCCATGGCGACAGCCATCTGTTTCACCAAGGGAAACTTCATGGGTGCTCCTGGAATGGAATGAGAGGGGTCGCGGTCGGGTGGCCGCTTTTCAAAGTATCGGCGACAAGTTTCAAAATGTCACCTTCATGAGCAAAATGTTGCCAATATCGCGTGAAAAACTGCGCGCGCCGTCCCGGCCGATAGTTCAAACGTTTGAATCGCGCGGCGGCCGGACGGTCGCGTCGGGTCAGGCCAGTCCGACAGCGGAGGCTCGCCGCTGCCGACGGCGCGGCTGTGCCGGCGGCTCCACACTGCGGGCAGTTGCAGCGAGGAACCTTCGATGGCTTACAGCAGCATCCTCGGCGCCGACCAGGCGCCCTCCCATCCCAGCGGCCGCGACGCCGACCTGCTCGGGCCGAGCGACAACTCCGACAGCGGCAGCGACGCCGTGGGCACGCACGAGGCCCACGCCGACAGCGACGCGGTGGGCACCGGCGAGCGCGGCTCGGTGACGCCGGGCGAGCTGTTCGAAGGCAGCGACATCATGCCGGACCGCGTGATCCGCGCCGGCAGCGGCGACGGCGCCGTGGAAGCCGATGTCGACAGCCGCGACTTCACCGACATCGACGCCGACGGCCCGCTGGACGACCTCGACGAAGACGGCAGCGACGCCTGACGAATCGCGGCCGTGGACCTCGGGCCGGACCCGCGCCGACCGGCTTCAGCGCGCCAGGGTCGACGCGCCGAACAGGCTCTGGACGAACTCCACCGCCAGTTCGGCGGTGCGGTTGCGCACGTCCAGCGCCGGATTGATCTCCACCACGTCGAGCGAGCCGAGGGAGCCGGTGTCGGCGATCATCTCCATGCACAGCTGCATCTCGCGGTAGGTCGGTCCGCCGCGCACGCCGGTGCCGACGCCGGGCGCGTCCATCGGGTCCAGGCAGTCGAGATCGAAGCTCACGTGCAGGTGCGTGCCTTCGTCGATGTCGTGCAGCGCCTCGGTCATCGTGTTGCGCATGCCGTGCTCGTCGATGTGCCGCATGTCGAACACCTGCAGTCCCAGCCGCCGGATCGCCTCCTTCTCGTCGGCGTCGACGCTGCGGATGCCGATGAAATCCATGTCCTCCGGCCGCACCGCCGCGCGCTGGCCGCACCAGCCGACGAGCGCCTGCGGTCCGTGCCCGAGCAGGCAGGCGACCGGCATGCCGTGCAGGTTGCCGCTCGGGCTGATCGCCTCGGTGTTGACGTCCGTGTGCGCGTCGAACCACAGCACGCGCAGGTTCTTGCGCTCCTGGCGGCAATGGCGGGCGATGGCGCTGATCGAGCCGATCGCCACCGAATGATCGCCGCCCATGAGCATCGGGAAGCCACCCGCGGCGAGCACCGCCGCCACGGCGTCGAACACCGCGCGGTTCCACGCCACCACTTCGTCCAGGTGCCGCAGGCCGCCGCTGGGCATGGCCCAGGGGTTGGGCGGGCCGGCCAGGTTGCCCAGATCCTGCACGTCGAGCTGCTGCGCGCGCAGGGCCTCCACCAGCCCGGCGACGCGCAGCGCGTCGGGACCCATGCCGGCGCCGCGGACGCTGGCGCCCACGTCGGTCGGCGCGCCGATCAGCGAGATGTTCTTCATCGGCCGCATTGTGATGCGGCGAACGCGTTTCGGGGCGCGCGTGCTCCCTGGCCCGGCGCCAGCGCGGGCCGGCGTCCGGCGCTCCTTCACCCCGGGGTTTCGTCGTTGACAGCCATGGCGGGCTTCTCTAGAGTCTTCAATTAACCATTTGGGGAATTAACTGGAGAACCCATGAACAAGCGCTTCTTCCTGCGTTCCGCGTCCCTGGCTGCCCTGGCGCTCGGCCTTGCCCTGCCGGCCGCGGCGCAATGGAAACCCGCCAAGCCGATCAATCTGATCGTGCCGTGGGCCGCGGGCGGCTCGACCGACCAGATCACGCGTGTCACGGCGGCCGAGCTGGAGAAGGTGCTGGGCCAGAAGATCATCATCGTCAACCAGCCGGGCGCCTCCGGTTCGATCGGCACCAAGAACGCATGGGACGCGCCCAAGGACGGCTACACCTGGGCCGCCGGCGCCGCGCAGGACCTGGGCGCCTACCAGGCACTGGGCATGCTGGACGTGCCGGCCAGCAACTGGCACCTGTTCCTGAGCGTCGCCAACATCGCGGTGGTCGGCGTCGGCGCCGGCACGCCGTACCAGAACATGGGCCAGCTGCTCGATGCGATGAAGGCCAGGCCGGGCGAAGTGAAGGTCGCCACGGCGGGCGTCACCTCGGGCGGCCACAACGCCATGGAAGCGATCTCGCGCGCCACCGGGGTCAAGTACCGCCATGTCACGTACGACGGCGGCAATCCGGCGGTCGTGGCGACCGTGTCGGGCGAAACCGACCTGACGACCCAGCTCGCCGTGGAGCAGGCCGAGATGATCCGCGGCAAGCGCATCCGGCCCCTGGCCACCGTGTCGGATCGTGCCATCGAGCTCGAGGGCTACGGCACCATCGAGCCGATCAGCAAGACCATCCCCGGCTTCAAGGCGCCGGCCAATTACTTCGGCATCTTCATTCCCAAGGGCGTGCCGGCCGAGGTGGTGGCGACGGTGCAGAAGATCTGGACCGACAACATCGCGAAGAACGTCGCGATCAAGGCCTACGCCACCAACAAGGGCGCGCTGTTCGCGCCGGTGGCCGGCGACGCCGCGCTCGCCGCCGCGATGCCGGCGATCCAGGCCAACGCCTGGCTGCTGCACTCCACCGGCAAGACCAAGGTGGCGCCGGACACGGTGGGCATCGCCAAGCCCTGATCGCCGTGAGCATGGAGTCCGCCCCCGAGGGCGAAGTGCCGGCGCGCGCCGACCTCGTCTCCGCCCTCGTCTGGATGGCCGTCGGAGGGGCCATCGCGATCGGCGCCTGGCGCATGGACCGCCTGGAGAACCTGCACATCAACAAGTACGAGGTCCCGGGCCTGGTGCCCGGGTTGCTCGGCAGCGCCGTGCTGCTGCTCGGCATCGCCCTGGCGGTACGCTCGATCCGCGCCGGGGCGCTCGGTCCGGCCAAGGCGGCGGACCGCGGCGGATGGACCCACACCGCGCTGGTGCTGGCCGCCATGCTGGCCTACTCGGTCGTGTTCGTCGGCCACGGATTGCCGTTCTGGCTGGTGACCGGGGTCTTCGTCAGCGCCTTCATCTACTTCTTCGACCGCGGGCGGCAGACGGCGCTCGGGCGCAGCGCGATGCGGCAGTTGGCGCTGGCGCTGGTGTGCGGCGTCGCGACCAGCGCCGTGATCTCGGTCGCCTTCCAGGAAATCTTCTACGTCAGGCTGCCCTAGGGGCAACGCATCCATGTTCCAGGGACTGGTCGCCTTCGGGCATTCGCTGGCGGGCTTCCTGACGCCGGAATCGATCTTCTACGTGCTGGCGTCGACCTTCGTCGGCGTCGTCATCGGCGCCCTGCCGGGCCTGACGGCGACCATGGGCGTGGCCCTGATGACGACGCTGACGCTGAAACTGCCTTCGGCGCAGGCGCTGATGGTCCTGATCTGCACCTACGTGGGCGCCATCTATGGCGGCAGCCGCAGCGCGATCCTGCTGAACATCCCCGGCACGCCGGCTTCGGCCGCCTCGTGCCTGGACGGCTACGCGCTGGCGCGGCAGGGCATGGCCGGCCGCGCGATGGGCATCGCCACCAGCGGATCGGTGCTGGGAACGCTGATCGGCATGTTCTTCCTGGCCCTGTTCACCCCGGTGCTGGGCGACCTGGCGCTCAAGTTCGGGGCCTACGAGTTCTTCTGGCTCGCCGTCTTCGGCGTCATCATCTCGGCCACCCTCACCGGCGGCGACGCCCTCAAGGGCTGGATCGCCGGTTTCGCGGGGCTGTTCATTGCGACCATCGGCCAGGACGGCATCCACGCCTTCGAGCGCTTCAACTTCGGCAACCGCGACCTCGCCGGCGGCGTCTCGCTGGTGCCGGCCCTGGTGGGCGCCTTCGGCTTCGCCGAGATCCTGGTGGCGATGCAGGAGCGGCGTCCGCCGGTGCGCATCAGCGCCCTGGATTCGGTGATCCCGAAGCTCGCTGACGTGTTCCGGTACTGGCGCACCATCCTGCGCTCCGGCGTCATCGGCACCTTCATCGGCATCGTGCCCGGCGTCGGCGAGGACGTGGCGGCCTGGTCGTCCTATGCCGCCGCCAAGCGCGCCAGCAAGGAGAAGGAGCAGTTCGGCAAGGGCTCGATCGAAGGCCTGATGGCGGCCGAAACCGGCGACAACGCCTGCGTGCCCGGCGCCATCATCCCGGTGCTGACGCTGCAGGTGCCCGGCTCGGCGCCGGCGGCGGTGCTGATGGCCGCCATGCTGATCCACGGCGTCAAGCCGGGCCCGATGATCATGATCGAGTCGCCGCAGTTCGTGTACGACGTGGTAGCGATGATGATGCTGGCCACCATCGGCATCCTGATCTACGGCCTGACGCTGACCAGGTTCCTGATCCAGGTGCTGCGGGTGCCGACCACCATCATCGTGCCGATCCTGCTGGTGCTGTGCACGATCGGCACCTATGCACTGGCTTCGCGCCTGTTCGACATCTGGGTGATGGTCGCCTTCGGCCTGATCGGATTCGCCTTGCGCCGCTACGGCTACCCGATGGCGCCGCTGGTGCTGGGCATCGTGCTGGGCGACCTGCTGGAAAAGAACTTCCGCCGCGGGCTGGTCCTGTCGGACGGCGACCTGCTGCCGTTCGTCACGCGGCCGATCTCGGCCGTGCTGGCCACGACCATCGCGCTGATCGTGCTGCTGCGCCTGCCCGCCGTGCGCCGCCTCTTCAGCCGCAAACCACGCCTGGGCACCACATGACCACTCCGTCCGCCGGCCAGGCCGGCCTGCGCTTTTCCCTCTGCAACGAGGTCCTGCAGCCGCTCCCGTTCGAACAGCAGTGCGCGCTGGCGGCGGCGCTCGGCTACGACGGCCTGGAGGTCGCGCCCTTCACGCTCGCCGCGGATCCGCAGTCGATCACCGACGCGCAGGCCGCCGGCTTCCGCCGCGTGGCGCAGGACCACGGCCTCGCCATCGATGGCCTGCACTGGTTGCTGGTGGCGCCGTCCGGCCTGTCGGTCGTCGCCGAGGACCGCGCCGTGCGCGAGCGCACGGTGGATGTCATGCGCCGCCTGGTCGAGCTCTGCGCCTTGATGGGCGGACGCTACCTGGTCCACGGCTCGCCGAAGCAGCGGTCCGTGCCGCCGGGCTCCACGCGCGACCAGGCGCTGGCGCGCGCGACCGAATGCTTCGCGCAGGCCGGCAGCGCCGCGGCCAAGGCCGGCGTTGCCTATTGCATCGAGCCGCTGTCCGCGCGCGAGACCAACCTGATCAACACGGTGGCCGAGGCGGTGCGGATCGTCGACGAGGTCGGCTCGCCGGGCCTGAAGACCATGATCGACTGCAGCGCCGCCGGACAGATGGAAAAGGCGTCCATCCCGGACCTGCTGGCGCGCTGGGTGCCCAGCGGCCATGTGGCCCATGTGCAGGTGAACGATCCGAACCGGCGCGGGCCGGGTCAAGGCGCGATGCATTTCGCGCCGATCCTGGCCAGGCTGCTGCAACTGCAGCGGGCCGGCCAGTACAAGGGCGTGGTGGCCGTGGAACCGTTCGACTACCTGCCCGACGGCCCGGGTTGCGCGGCGCGAGCCATCGGCTACCTGAAGGGCGTCGCGGAAGGACTGGATTCCCATGGATAAGGCGCCGGCCTTCCGCATCCGGGCGATCGAGCTGTACGAGCGGCCGGTCGCGCTGCGCCTGCCGTTCCGCTTCGGCGTCGTCACGCTGCGCGAGTGCCCGCAGGCCTTCGTGCGGGCCCGCATCGAGGCGGCCGACGGCGCCGGCTGCTGGGGCGCCGCCGCCGAGATGATGGCGCCCAAGTGGTTCGACAAGGACCTGCAGCTGTCCAACGAGGACAACTTCGAGCAGTTGCGCGACGTGCTGCGACTGGCGCGCGACGCCTATCTCGCCGATGCGACGCCGGCCACCGCCTTCGGCCATTTCGCGCGGCACCACGGCAGCCATCTCGCCGCCGCCCAGGCGCGCGGCTGCAACCCGCTGCTGGCCGCTTACGGCCCGGCGCTGGTCGACCGCGCCGTCCTCGACGCGCTGTGCCGCAGCCAGGTCCTGTCCTTCGGCGACGCCATGCGGCGCAACCTGTCGGGCATCGGCGACGCGCACCCGGCGTTCGCCGGCGTCGATTACGACGCCTTCCTGTCCGGGCTGCGTCCCGCCGGCTCGATCGAGGCGCGGCACACCGTCGGCATGGTCGACGCGATCACGGCCGCGGACCTGCAGGCCCGCGTGAACGACGGGCTGCCGGAAACGCTGGAGGAGGTGATTGCGGCCTGGGGCCACCGCTATTTCAAGCTCAAGGTCGGCGGCCAGCTCGGAGCGGACCTCGCGCGGCTGGAAGCCATCGCCGCCGTGCTGGACCGCCTGCCCCATCCGTACTTCGCCAGCCTCGACGGCAACGAGCAATATGCCGATGCCGCGGGCGTCGCCGAACTGGTCGAGGGCCTGCGCGCGCGGCCGGCCCTGGCGCGGCTGTGGCGCTCCATCCTGTTCATCGAGCAGCCGGTCGCGCGCAAGCTGGCGCTGGCCACCGACCTGCGCGGCGAGCGGCTCGGCAAGCCGGTGATCATCGACGAGTCCGACGGCGAACTCGATACGTTCGCGCAGGCGCGCGATCGCGGTTACGCCGGCGTGTCGTCCAAGACCTGCAAGGGCTTCTACAAGTCCGTGCTCAATGCCGCGCGCTGCGCCCGCTGGAACGCCGAGGCCGGCGAGCCGCGCTACTTCATGTCGGCGGAGGACCTCACCACGCAGGCGGGCCTGTCGGTACAGCAGGACCTCGCGCTGGTGGACCTGCTGGGCATCGCGCATGTCGAGCGCAACGGCCACTATTACGTCGACGGCATGGCGGCGCAGCCGCAAGGCGAGCAGGACGCCTTCCTCGCCGCTCACCCGGACCTGTACGAGCGCAGCCACGGCGCCGTTCGCCTGCGCATCAGCGGCGGCCGCATCGCGCTGGGGTCGCTACAGTGCCCGGGTTTCGCGAGCGGGGCGATGCCGGACTTCGCGGTCATGACGCGGCTCGTCTGAGCGGCGCGCCCTCTCGAGCCCCGGCTCGCCGGGCCGCCCCTCGGCGAGGCCTCACCGCGCGCGCTGCAGCGCGAACACCGCACGCCGGGCGCCGACCGGCGCGCCGCGAATGCTGGCGATCGTCTCGGCGCGCCAGGGCTGCAGTTCGGCGCGTTGCCGTTCGTCGAGCCAGCCGAGCTGGTCCATCGCGGCCACCGCGGCAGCCGCCACGGCGATCTTGCTGCCGTCCGACACCTTCACCGCCAGCGCCTCGCGCCGGCTGCGGCTGGCCACCACCTGCACGCCGTCGGCGCCCGCCTTGCTGATCCAGTCGCCGCGGCCCGCGCGCATGAAGGCGAGGTCGTTGCGGCCGGTGCCGGACACCAGTTCCGGGTGGGCCGTCATGGCGTCGGCCAGGTGCGCGAAGCTCAGGCCGAACTCCGGATCGTCCTCGCCGCTGGCCAGCCGGGCATAGCCGCGGGCCAGGTTCGCCAGCGGCACCGCATAGTTGGGCGCCGAGCAACCGTCGATGCCCATCTTCATCGCTTCCGGCGCCATCCCCACGGCCCGCGCCACGTCGCGGCGGATCGCCTGCTGCAGCGGATGCTCCGGCGCCAGGTAATTCTCGAGCGACCAGCCGTGCTGCACGCAGCAGGCGAGAAAGCCGGAATGCTTGCCGCTGCAGTTGTGGTGGCGCTCGTCGTACGGCCCCGCCGCCTGCCCCAGCTCGACGAACAGCGGCACGTGGCAGCCGCATTGCAGCTTCCGGTACGACACGCCGGCCTTGTGCAACATGCCGTCGACCTGCCGCACGTGCATCGCCTCGCCGCTGTGGCTGGCGCACATCATCGCCACCTGCTCCTGGGTGAAGCCGAACGCCCGCGGCCCGCCTGCCTGCATGAAGGTCAGCGCCTGCAGCGCCTTCAGCGTCGAGCGCGTGAAAGTGACGAACTGCGGGTCGCCGGCATGCGCCAGCACGTGGCCGTGAATGTCGGAGACCGCAACGGCGCCGAAATGCACGCATTCCGGGGTGGCGCCGCGGCTGGCCTCGATGAGCGGAACGAGCGGAGTCATCCGACCATTGTGCCGCCACCGGCTCCCTGACGTAACTCGGCAGCCGTCTCCGGCCGCTGTACCGGCAGCAATCCGCGCGCGGGGGCCGGCTGACGCGGACGGGACAGCGCGAACGCCGCGGCACAGGCAACGTTCGCCTGTCTCCAGCAGGAATCGGATCCCATGTTCCAGAAGATACTGATCGCGAATCGAGGCGAGATAGCGTGGCGGCTGGTGCGGGCGGTGCGCGACCTGGGCGCCGCCAGCGTGGCCGTGTTTGCCGACGACGACGCGCAGGCGCCGCATGCGCGGCACGCCGACGCGGCGGCGGCGCTGGCGGGCAGCGGGCCGGCGGCGTACCTCGACATCGACCGGCTCCTGGCAATCGCCCGCGAGCACGGCTGCCAGGCGGTCCACCCCGGCTACGGCTTCCTGAGCGAACGCGCCGACTTCGCCCTGGCCTGCGAACAGGCGGGACTCGTCTTCATCGGCCCGGCGCCGCAGCAGCTCGCCCTGTTCGGCGACAAGGCGCGGGCGCGCGCACTGGCCGGCCAGTCGGGCGTGCCGGTGCTGCCGGGCAGCGCCGGCGCCGTGACGCTGGAGCAGGCGCAGGCCTTCTTCGCCGCGCACGCGAGCGCGGGCATCGTGATCAAGGCCCTGGGCGGCGGCGGCGGCCGGGGCATGCGCGTGGTGGAGGATGCCGGGGACCTGCCGGCGGCCTATGCGCGCTGCGCGTCGGAGGCGAAGTCGTTCGGCGTGCCCGGCGTCTACGTGGAGCGGCTGATGCGGCGGGCGCGGCACATCGAGGTGCAGGTGCTCGGCGACGGCGCGACCGTGATGAGCCTGGGGGAGCGCGAATGCACGCTGCAGCGGCGCTTCCAGAAGCTGGTGGAGATCGCGCCCAGCCCGACGCTCGGCGCGGGCCGGCGCGAGCAACTGCAGCAGGCGGCGCTCGCGATGGCGCGCGCGGCGGGCTACCGCGGCCTGGGCACCTTCGAGTTTCTCGTCGACGAACGCAGCGGCGACCTGCCGTTCGTCTTCATCGAAGCCAACCCCCGCCTGCAGGTCGAGCACACCGTGACCGAGGAGGTGACCGGCCTCGACCTCGTCCAGTTGCAGATCGCCGTGGCCGGCGGGGCACGCCTCGCCGAGCTGGGCCTCGATCCGCTGCACCCGCCGCCGGCGCGCGGCGTCGCCATCCAGTGGCGCATCAACGCCGAGACGCTCGCGGCCGACGGGACGGCACGCCCGGCGAGCGGGCGGCTCGAGCACGTCCAGTGGCCGGCCGGCCCCGGGATCCGCATCGACAGCCATGCGGTCCCCGGCGCCGCCCATTCGTCGCACTACGATCCGCTGCTCGCCAAGCTGGTCGTGCACGCCGGCAGCCTTGCCGACGCGATCCGCCGCTCGCGCCGGGCGCTCGCCGAATGCAGCATCGACGGGATCGCCACGAACCTCGCGCTGCAGCAGGCGATCGCCGCGCGGCCCGAATTCGAGCGCCAGGAGGTCGACACGCGGTTCGTCGAGTCGGCGCTGCCCCGGTTGCTCGCCGAGGCCGAGGCCTTTGCGCGGCCACGCTCCCGGCCGCTGCCCGGCGGCCGGGCGCCGCAGCAGGAGGAAGTGGTGCTGATGGGCGGCCAGTCGGCGGTGCGGGCACCGATGGCCGGCCGGCTGGTGGAACTCGACGCGGCCGAGGGCGACTGGGTGGCCGCCGGGGCGCCGGTCGCCGTGCTCGAGGCGATGAAGATGGAACACGTGCTCCATGCGCCCGGCGCGGGCCGCGTGCTGCGGGTGCGGGCCGAGCCCGGCGCTGACCTGGCCGACGGCCAGGTGCTGCTGGTGCTGGAGGCCGCCGGCGGCGAGGCGGCGGCGCACGTGCCGGAGAGCGCGACACCGGACCTCGACGCGATCCGCCCCGACCTGCAGCGGGTGATCGACCGGCATGCGTTCACGCTCGACGAACAGCGGCCGCAGGCCGTCGCGAAACGGCATGCCATGGGCGGGCGCACCGCGCGCGAGAACGTGGCCGACCTGTGCGACGAGGGCAGCTTCATCGAGTACGGCGCGCTCGCGATCGCGGCGCAGACGCGCCGCCGCACGGTCGACGACCTCATCGCGAACACGCCCGCCGACGGCATGGTGACCGGCATCGGCACCGTGAACGCCGCCGACTTCGGGCCCGAGCGCTCGCGCTGCATCGTGATGGCATACGACTACACGGTGCTGGCCGGCACGCAGGGCATGCGCAACCACCACAAGAAGGACCGGATGCTGGGGCTGGCGCACCAGTTGAAGCTGCCGGTGGTGCTGTTCGCCGAAGGCGGCGGCGGCCGGCCCGGCGACGTCGACATGCCGGTCGTGGCCGGCTTGAACAACCACACGTTCAGCCAGTTCGCCGCGCTCTCGGGCCAGGCGCCCGTCGTCGGCGTCGTGCACGGCCGCTGCTTCGCCGGCAACGCCGCGCTGCTCGGCTGCGCCGACGTGATCATCGCCACGCGCGCCAGCAACATCGGCATGGGCGGCCCGGCGATGGTCGAGGGCGGGGGACTGGGTGCCTTCAGGCCGGAGGAAATCGGGCCGAGCGGCGTGCAGGCACGCAACGGCGTGATCGACCTGCTGGTCGCCGACGAGGCGGAAGGCGTGCGGGCGGCGCGGCGTTACCTCTCGTATTTCCAGGGCCGGCTCGCGCACTGGGACTGCGCCGACCAGCGCGCCTTGCGCCACGCGGTGCCCGAGAACCGGCTGCGGGTGTACGACGTCCACACCGTCCTGCGCGGCCTGGTCGACACCGGCTCGCTCATGGAACTGCGCGCCGGCTTCGGCGCCGGCATCATCACCGCCTTCGCGCGGATCGAAGGCAGGCCGGTCGGCATCATGGCCAACAACCCGCGCCACCTCGGCGGCGCGATCGATCCGGAGGCCGCGGACAAGGCGTCCCGCTTCATGCAGCTGTGCGACGCGCACGATCTGCCGATCGTGTCGCTGACCGACACGCCCGGCTTCATGGTCGGCCCCGACATCGAGGCCCGGGCGCAGGTGCGCCATTGCTGCCGCATGTTCCTGGCGGCGGCGCACCTGTCGGTGCCGTTCTTCGCCGTGGTGCTGCGCAAGGGCTACGGCCTGGGCGCCCAGGCGATGACGGCCGGCGGATTCGACGCGCCGGTGTTCACCGTGGCCTGGCCGACCGGCGAGTTCGGCGCCATGGGCCTGGAAGGCGCCGTGAAACTGGGGTTCCGCAAGGAGCTGGAAGCCGCCGCCGCGGGCGCCGAGCGCGACGCGCTCTATCGCCAGCTGGTGCAGCGGCAGTACGAGAACGGACAGGCGTTGAACATGGCCGCCACGCTCGAGATCGATGCCGTGATCGATCCCGCCGAGACCCGCGCCTGGCTGGTGCGCGGCCTCGCCTCGGCCACCCGGCGCGAGCGTCCATCGCGCCGCTTCGTCGACGCCTGGTGAGCCGCGCGGCGCGGCCCGGCGCGCCGACACAGCGCGGCTCATCCGGAGCACAATGGCGCCATGGCCAACCTCGCAAGTATCTTCAAGAACGAGATCGCTCGGGTGGCGCGCCGGGAAGTACGCGCCGAACTGCAACAACTGAAGAAGGCAAGCGCGAGCTACCGCGGCGAAATCGCGCGCCTCAAGCGCCGCATCGGCGCGCTGGAACAACAGGTCAAGCGGCTCGGGGCCGGGGCGGGGCGCCAGGGCGCCGCCGCCGACGAGGAGCCCGACCAGAAGCTGCGCTTCAGCGCCAAGGGCCTGGCCTCCCAACGCCGCCGCCTTGGCCTGTCGGCCGAGGCGTTCGGGGCCCTGATCGGCGCGTCGGGCCAGTCGGTCTACAAGTGGGAGTCCGGCAAGGCCCGGCCGCGCGCCCGCCACCTGCCGCAGATCGCGGCGCTGCGCACGATGGGCAAGCGGGAAGCGGCGGCCCGGTTGCACGCCCTGGGCGCCTGAGCGGCCTGGCGTCGCCGCGGCTCGGGGCTGACCGGCACGGGACCTGGCCTGACCCGGGCAGCCCGGCTTCAGCGAGCGGATGGTGGGATGAAGTCCCTGGCCAGCTTGCGCGCGGCGGCGGCGTACAGCAGCACGTCGACGCCGGTGGCGACGAAGGTCGCGCCCAGTTCCAGCGCGCGCCGGGCGCTCTGCTCGTTCGTCATCAGCGTGCCGGCCGCCTTGCCCGATGCGACGATGGTGCGGATCGCGCCGTCGATCGCGGCCACCACCTCCGGATGATCGGCGCGGCCGCGATGACCCATCGAAGCGGCGAGGTCGGCCGGCCCGATGAAGACACCGTCGACGCCTTCCACGGCGCAGATCGCTTCGAGATTCCTCAGCGCCGTGGCGCTCTCGGCCTGCACCAGCAGGCAGATCTCCGAATCGGCCACGTCGAGGTAGTCGCCGCGCGCGGTCCAGCGCGAAGCGCGGCCCACGGCGCTGCCGACGCCCCGGATGCCCAGCGGCGGGTAGCGCGTGGCCTTCACCAGCTGCGCCGCCTGCTCGGCGGTGTCCACCATCGGGATCAGCAGCGTCTGCGCGCCGATGTCCAGCAATTGCTTGATCAGCGCCGTGTCGCCGTTGACCGCACGCACCACCGGATGCGCCGGGTACGGCGCCACCGCCTGCAGCGCCGCCAGCGTGCTGCGCACGTCGTTGGGCGCGTGTTCGCCGTCGACCAGGAGCCAGTCGAAGCCGGCCGTGGCGCTCACTTCGGCCAGGTAGGGATCGGCCATGGACAGCCACAGGCCGATCTGCGCGCGGCCCTGGGCCAGCGCGGACTTGAAGGTGTTACCGCTCGTCATGGGAAATGTCCGGCAAGAAAAGGAAGTCAGCTCACGATGCCCAGGTGCCAGGGCACGAACTCGTGGTCGCCCAGGCCCAGGGTTTCGCTCTTGGTCGGCTCGCCCGACGCATGGCGCAGTATCGCATCGAAGATCCGCTGCCCCATCTGCGCCACGTCGACCTCGTCGTCGAGGATCGCGCCGCAATTGATGTCCATGTCGCGTTCTACAACGAGCCGATGGTGCCGGTGGTGCGGCCCGGCCACCCGCTGGCCGCCAAGGCCAGGCCGGCGTGGGCCGACCTGGCGGCGCTGCCCGCGGTCATGCCGCCGCCGTGGGCGTCGCTGCGCGTGAAGCTGGAGCAGCAGTTCTTCAAGCACGGCCTGCAGCCGCCGACCGACGTGGTCGAGACCGCGTCGTTCCTCGCGCTGCTCACCTTCGTGACCGGGCGCGGCGCCGTGGGATTCCTCGCTCGTTCCGTGGCGCGGCACTTCGAGGGCCAGGGCCTGTTCCACGTGCTGGCGCTGCCGGTGCGGGTGGAACTGCCGCCGGTCGGCATGATGACCATGCGCGGGCGCGCCGTCACGGCGACGACGGCGCAATTGATGGAATGCCTGCGCACGGCCGGGGCCGGCGTGGCGCGGGCGTGACAGGCCCACCGGCGGGCCCGCCGGCGACCGGCGACACAATACGGCATGGCCACGGAAACACTGCGCGGCGCCGACGCCTTCGTCCGGCTGCTGCGGGACGAAGGCGTCACGCACCTGTTCGGCAATCCCGGCACCACCGAGCTCGGCCTCATGGAGGCGGTGGGCCTCAGCCCCGACCTGCGCTTCGTGCTCGGACTGCAGGAGGCGGCGGTGCTCGGCATGGCCGACGGCTTCGCCCGCGCCAGCCAGCGCCTGGCGGCCTGCAACCTGCACGCGGCGCCGGGACTGGGCAACGCCATGGGCGCCCTGTACAACGCGAAGTTCGCCGGTTCCCCGCTGCTGGTGACCGCCGGCCAGCACGAGACCGGGCATGGCCTGCAGGAGCCGATGCTGTACGAGCCACTGGTGCGGATCGCGCAGCCCCTGGTGAAGTGGGCGGTGGAAGTGCCGCGGCTGGAGGACCTGCCGCGGATCGTGCATCGCGCCGCCAAGGTGGCGCTGACGGCGCCGATGGGGCCCGTGTTCCTCAGCCTGCCGGGCGACATCATGGACGCGAGCGCGCCGCTGGACCTGGGCCAGCCCACGCGCGTCGAGCATCGGGTGCGGCCGGCGGACGCGGTGCTGGAGCAACTGGCCGACCGGCTGCTGGCCGCGCAGCGCCCGGCCGTCATCGCGGGCCGGGAAGTGGCCGCCGGCGATGCCTTCGCGGAACTCGCGCGGCTCGCCGAGATGCTGGGCGCCGGCATCTTCCACGAGCCGGTTCCGTACAACGCCCGCTTCGACGTGGAACACCGGGCCTTCCTCGGCGACCTGACCCGCAGCCAGGAGACCGCGCGCGCGCTGCTCGAGCCATTCGACCTGGTGGTCTGCGTCGGGGCCGACCTGCTGCGGATGTCGGTCCACAGCCCGGTCGACCCGCTGCCCGCCGGCATGCCGGTGGTGCACCTGTCCAACCGCGACTGGGAACTGGGCAAGAACCACGCGGCGCAGCTGGCGATCTGCGCCGACGTGCCGGAAACGCTGCGCGCCCTGCTGCCGTTGCTGGAACAACGGGTGACACCGGTCCATGCCGAAGCGGCCGCGCGGCGCCTGCGGGGCCTGGCGGCGCGCAACTGGCACGCCAGGGCCGAAGCAGCCCGGCGCCAGGTCGCGGCGAGGGACGGCGCCACCGGCATCGACGCCGCGTTCCTCATGCTGACGCTGGCGCGGGTACTGCCCCCTGACGCGATCGTCGTGGAGGAGGCGCTCACGGCGGCGCCGGCCCTGTCGACGTTCCTGCCGGTGCGTTCGCCGACCGGGTTCTACGGACTGGCCAGCGGCGGTCTCGGCTTCGCGCTGCCCGGCGCCGTGGGCATCAGCCTGGCGCATCCCGGCCGGCCGGTCGTGGCCGCCGTCGGCGACGGCAGCGCGATGTACGGAGTGCAGGCGCTCTGGTCCGCCGCACAGCAGCGACTGCCGGTGACATACGTGGTGATCGACAACGGCGGCTACCGCATCCTGCAGCAGCGGCTGCTGGCGCGCGGCCGCTCGCGCAACCTCGTCGGCATGGAATTGCGCGAGCCGGCCATCGACTGGGTGCACGTGGCGCGGGGCTTCGGCCTGGCGGCCAGCCGGGTCGCCGACCCGGCGGCGCTGCACGATGCGCTGCGGCAGGCGATCGCGGGCGGCCAGCCGGCGCTGGTGAGCGTCACGATGGCCGGCGGTACGGCCGCATGAAGCCACGCGGCGCAAGTCCCTTCATGACCTGTCCTGCGTCCCCGTGCGCCCGCCGCGCCCAGGGACATTCTTCCAACACGACCACATTGAATGCCTGACATGAACGGAGCCGATCTCCTCTGCGACACCCTGCTGGCCGGCGGCGTCGACACCTGTTTCGCCAACCCCGGCACCTCGGAGATGCATTTCGTCGCGGCCCTGGACCGCAAGCCCGCCATGCGCTGCGTGCTGGGCCTGTTCGAGGGCGTGGTGACCGGCGCGGCCGACGGCTACGCCCGCATGGCGGACAAGCCCGCGGCCACGCTGCTGCACCTCGGGCCCGGGCTCGCCAACGGCCTGGCCAACGTGCACAACGCCAAGCGGGGGCGCTCGCCCATGATCAACATCGTCGGCGACCACGCCACCTACCACCTGAAATACGACGCGCCGCTCACCAGCGACATCGAATCGCTGGCGCGCCCGATGTCGCACTGGGTCGGCCGGGTCGAGAGCGCCGACACCGTGTCGCGCGACGCGGCGCAGGCGATCGCGCAGGCCCGCACGGCGCCCGGGCGCATCGCCACGCTGATCCTGCCGGCCGACGCCGCCTGGAACGAGACCAGCGCTCCGGTCGCCGCGATCGCCCCGCCGCTGCCGCGCCCGCAGGTGCTGCAGCCGCACATCCGTGGCGCCGTGGACGCGATCCGCTCCGGCAAGCGCACGACGCTGATGCTGTCGGGCGCGGCGCTGCGGGCGCCGGCGCTGGAAGTGGCGGGCCGCATCGCCAAGGCCACCGGCGTGCGCCTGATCGCGCAGCAGTCCAATGCGCGCATGGAACGCGGCGCCGGCCGGGTGGCGATCGAGCGCGTGCCGTACCCGGTCGAGCAGGCGCTGGCCGCGCTGAAGGACGTCGAGCAACTGATCTCCCTGGGCGCCAAGCCGCCGGTCGCCTTCTTCGCCTATCCCGGCAAGCCCAGCAGCATGCTGCCCGAGGGCTGCAACGTGCTGCAACTCGCCGATCCGGGCGACGACCTGCTGCATGCGCTGCAGTGGCTGGCCGACGAACTGGGCGTGGACGCCGGCGTCAAGCCCGACCTGATGGAACTGCAGCGGCCGGCGCTGCCGGCCGGCCCCTTGACGCCTGCCTCGATCGCGACCGGGCTGGCGGCGCTGATGCCGGAACACGCGATCATCTGCGACGAATCGGTGTCGTCCGGGCGCAACCTGTTCCAGTTCACGCGCACCGTGCCGCAGCACGACTACCTGCAACTGACCGGCGGCGCCATCGGCGGCGGCCTGCCGATGGCGGTGGGCGCCGCGATCGCGTGCCCGGACCGCAAGGTGATCTCGCTGGAAGCCGACGGCAGCGGCATGTACACGCTGCAGGCGCTGTGGACCCAGGCGCGCGAGCAGCTCGACGTCGTCACCGTCGTGTTCGCCAACCGCTCCTACGCGATCCTGCACGGCGAACTGCGCAGCGTCGGCGCGGCCGCGCCCGGCGAGAACGCGCGCCGCATGCTGGACCTGGACAACCCGGCGCTGCAATGGACGCAGCTGGCCGCCGGCATGGGCATCGAGTCCGGCCGCGCGACCACCGCCGAGTCATTCTGCGAATTGCTGCGCGCGGCCGTCTCGCGCCGCGGGCCGTTCCTGATCGAAGCCGTGCTCTGACCGATGAAGACCGCCATCACCCGACTGCTCGCGCGCCAGATCCTCGACTCGCGCGGCCGCCCCACGGTGGAAGTCGACGCCTGGCTGGCGAACGGCGCGTTCGGCCGCGCCAGCGTGCCCTCGGGGGCCTCCACCGGCGCGGCGGAGGCGCATGAACTGCGCGACGGCGACCCGGCACACTACGACGGGCTGGGGGTGCTCCAGGCCGTCGCCAACGTCAACGGCGAGATCGCGGCCGCGTTGCGCGGCTCGGACGCGCAGGAGCAGCGCAGCGTCGACGAGCGGCTGATCGCGCTCGACGGCACGCCGCAACTGGCGCGCCTGGGCGCGAACGCCGTGCTGGCCGTGTCGCTGGCGGCGTGCCGCGCGGCCGCGGCGGCCGGCGGGCAGCAGCTGTACCAGCGCGTCGCGCAGTTGTCCGGCGCGGCGCCGGTCCTGCCGCTCCCGATGACCAACATCCTGAGCGGCGGCCTGCATGCCGGACGCGGCATGGACGTGCAGGACTTCCTGGCCATCCCGCTGCGCGCCGCGAGCTTCGCACAGGCCTTGCACCTGCTCTCGCGCGTGCGCAACGCCGCGGCCCAGGTGGCGCAGCAGCGCGGGCTGCCGACGCTGCTGGCCGACGAAGGCGGCCTCAGCCCGGGCCTGGAGTCCGGCGCGGCCGCGCTGCGCATGATGGTCGATGCCATCGAGCGCGCCGGCCTGCGGCCCGGCGAGGACATCGGCATCGCCATCGACGTGGCGGCCAGCACCATGTGCGACAAGCGCGGCACATACCGATTCGCCCGCGAAGGCGTCGACCGCGGCAGCGCGGAAGTCATCGGCATGCTCGCCGACTGGGTGCGCGACTTCCCCGTCGTTTCGATCGAGGACGGGCTGGACGAGGAAGACTGGGACGGCTGGTCGGCGCTGACGCGCTCGCTGGGCGGCCGCGTGCAACTGGTGGGCGACGACTTCTTCGCCACCAACGCGCAGCGGCTCGCGCGCGGCACCGCCGGGGGCGCGGCCAACGGCGTGCTGGTGAAGGCGAACCAGAACGGCACCGTGAGCGGGACGCTCGACGTGATCGCGCTGGCGCGCGGCGCCGGCTACGCCACGATCGTGTCGGCGCGCTCCGGCGAGACCGAGGACGCCTTCATGTCGGATCTGGCCGTCGGCAGCGCGGCCGGCCAGATCAAGATCGGCTCGCTGCGCACCTCGAGCACCGTCGCCAAGTACAACCAGTTGCTGCGCATCGAGGAACACAGCGGCGCCGCGTACGCCGGCACGGCACCGTTGCGGGGACGCGGTGACCGGGCCTGAGCACCCGCCGCCGGAACTCGCCGCGTTCCTGCGGGCGCAGGGCCTGGCCACGGCGCGGGAGCCGATGCGCTGCACGGCCCTGGCCGGCGGCGTGTCCTCCGACATCTGGCGCATCGACCTGCCGCGGCGCAGCGTCTGCGTCAAGCGCGCGCTGCCGAAGCTGCGCGTGGGCGCCGACTGGTTCGCGCCCGTCTCGCGCAACCGCTACGAGTGGGAGTGGCTGCAACTGGCGGCCGCCATCGCGCCGGCGGCGGTGCCGCGGCCGCTGGCCCACGACGAGGCGCTGGGCCTGTTTGCCATGGAGTTCCTGCCGCCGCAGCGCTATCCGCTCTGGAAACGGCAATTGCTCGATGGACAGGTGGACGCCGGCACCGCGGCGCAGGTCGGCCGCTTGCTCGCGGCGATCCAGAACGCCACCGCGGGCCGCGCCGACGTGGCGCGAACCTTCGATTGCGAACCCAACTTCCACGCACTGCGGCTCGAGCCCTATCTGCTCGCCACCGCCGGGCGCCACCCGGACCTGGCGCCCGTGCTGGAGGGCCTGGCGCGGCGCACCGGCGCGGCGCGCATCGCCCTCGTCCACGGCGACGTGAGCCCCAAGAACATCCTGGTCGGCCCGCAGGGGCCGGTCCTGCTCGATGCCGAATGCGCGTGGTACGGCGACCCCGCCTTCGACATCGCCTTCTGCCTCAATCACCTGCTGCTCAAGGCGGTGTTGCTGCCGCAGCGGGGGGATGCGTTCATGGCGGCCTTCGACGCGATGGCCGCGGCCTATTTCGAAGCGGTCGCGTTCGAGGCGCGCGCGGGCCTGGAACGCCGGGCGGCCGCCTTGCTGCCGGCCCTGGCGCTGGCCCGGATCGACGGCAAGTCGCCGGTGGAATACCTGGTGGACCTTCCGGCGCGGCAGGCGCTGGTACGCCGCGAGGCGCGCGCGCTGCTGCTGGAGCCGGACGCGACCACGGCCGCGATCTCGGCGCGCTGGCGCGGCGCCGTCCGCAGCGGCACCTGACGACGCGGTGCCCCGGGGCGCGACCGGATGCCGGCGGTCAGGGAACGTCGGGGCGCGCCTCCACCTGGTGGAAGACGCTGGTGATCGCGTAGCCCTTTTCCTCGATCTGCCGCCGCGGTTCGTCGACCTCGTAGGGCTCCACATGAGTCGCCGTGTCGTCCACATGGATGTCGAGCTGGCGCAGCGCCCAGTCGACGTTCGTCGCCTCCTCGGGAATCGGCTGGCCGTGGGGCACCAGCAGATACGAGAACTTGTTGCCCCGCTCGGGGCGGCGGTAGATGTCGACGTGCACGGTCACTCCTTGATGGGCTGCTGCCAAGCTACGGTCCGACACGCCATGGGCGCGTCGGACAGCGGACATCCCGGATGTCGGAACCCGCCGGCGCCGCGGCTGGGCCTGTCATGCGGATCCAGTCTCGCAGGGATGAACTGCGCAGGCCTTGTTCTACAGCAAATCCACTGTCGGGCTGCCGCGCACCGGTGCGCGCGGCCCGCTGCCTCAGCGCCCGCCGGCCAGCAGCGCCACGGCGGCCGAAAAGGTCAGGAACGCCGCCGCGGTGGTCAGCATGATGATGCGGGCGACACGGCCGGTGTCGGCGCCGAAGCGCTCCGAGAGCACCGCCACGTTGCTGGCGCTGGGCAGCGCCGCCACCAGCACCATCACATGCAGCGCGAAGCGGTCCAGCGGCAGCCCGAGCGCGATCGCCGCGTGGCCGGCCGCGAACACGAGCAGCGGATGCACGACCAGCTTCACGGCGACGACCGGCACATAGTCGCGCGGCGCAACCGGCGCGTGCAGCTCCTGCGCCGCGACGTATTGGGACCGGGCGAGCACCGCGCCGATCGTGAACAGCGCCACCGGTGACGCGGCATTCGCCAGCAGTTCGACGGTCTGCATCACCGGCTTGACGGGCTCGATCTGCAGCGCCGAGGAGACGCCGCCCAGCGCGATGGCCCACGGCATCGGATTGAGCGCGACGCCCTTGAGCGCGTTGCGGCCGGCTTGCGCGGCCCCGTGTTCGCCGGCGCCATCCAGCCGCGACAGCGCGATGCACAGCGAGCTGGTGACGATCAGGTCCACCAGCATGGTGAGGATGGCGGGGCCGGCCGCCGCCGCGCCGAGCAGCGCCACCAGCAGCGGCACGCCCATGAAGCCGGTGTTGGGGAAGGCCGCCACCAGGGCGCCGAACGACGCGTCGTTCCAGCGGATGCGCGCGTTCAGGCTGAAGCGCACGACCAGCGCCACCACGACCAGCGCGCAGGCCAGGTACAGGGCCAGCGCCGACACGTCGAGCAGCTGGCGGATCGGCGTGCGGGCGCCGAACGTGAACAACATGCACGGCAGCGCGAAGTACAGCACGAACGAGTTCAGGCCCGAGATGGCGTCGAACGGCAGCATGCGGCGCCGGGCGGCGACGTAGCCGGCGAGGACCAGCGCGAAAAACGGGAAGGTGACCAGCAGGATGTCAAGCACCCGCGTATTCTCCGTGCAACGGCAGCGGGCCGCCCGCGACGCACGCCGCGTGCCCGCCGGTATGATTCGCCGCTCCCCCGCCGTACCCACCGATGTCCGCAGGCCTGAACCCCGCCCAGCAAGAAGCCGTCAACTACCTGCACGGGCCCTGCCTGGTGCTGGCCGGCGCGGGATCGGGCAAGACACGCGTCATCACGCACAAGGTCGGGCGCCTGATCCAGGCCGGGCTGGAGGGCAAGCGCATCGCCGCGATCACGTTCACCAACAAGGCCGCCGCCGAAATGCGCGAACGCGCCAAGGGCCTGATCGGACGCGACGCGAAGGACGTCCTGATCTGCACTTTCCACGCGCTGGGCGTGCGCATGTTGCGCCAGGACGGCGCGGTGCTGGGCCTCAAGCCCCAGTTCTCGATCCTGGACAGCGACGACGTGACGGGCATCCTGAAGGACGCCGGCGGCACCACCGACGCCGCGACCGCGCGCCAGTGGCAATGGGCGATCAGCCTGTGGAAGAACATGGGGCTGACGGCGGCGCAGGCGCAGGCGCAGGCGAAGGACGACAACGAACGCGTGACGGCGCGCATCATGGCGCGCTACGAGGAGCGGCTCGCCGCCTACCAGGGCGTGGATTTCGACGACCTGATCGGCTTGCCATTGAAGCTGCTGCGCGATCACCAGGAGGTGCGCGAGAAATGGCAGGCGGGCCTGGGCCATGTGCTGGTCGACGAATACCAGGACACCAATGCCACGCAGTACGAATTGCTGAAGCTGCTGGTCGGCGCGCGCGGGCGCTTCACGGCCGTCGGCGACGACGACCAGTCGATCTACGGCTGGCGCGGCGCGACGCTGGACAACCTGAAGAAGCTGCCGGTGGACTACCCGCAGCTCAAGGTCGTGAAGCTGGAGCAGAACTACCGCTCCACCAGCGCGATCCTGCGTGCCGCCAACAACGTGATCGGCCCCAACCCGAAGCTGTTCCCCAAGACGCTGTTCTCGGAACTGGGCGAGGGCGAACCGGTGCGCGTGGTCGATGCCGACAACGAGGAGCACGAGGCCGAGCGGGCGGTCGCCCGCATCCAGTCGATCCGGGCCAACGGAATGGGCAAGGACTGGAAGGAATTCGCGGTGCTCTATCGCGCCAACCACCAGGCCAAGGTGTTCGAGCAGGCCATGCGCCGCGCGCAGATCCCGTACAAGGTGTCGGGCGGCCAGAGCTTCTTCGACCGCGCCGAGATCCGCGACCTGTGCGCCTGGCTGCGCCTGATCGTCAACAACGACGACGACCCGGCGTTCCTGCGCGCGGTCACCGCGCCCAAGCGCGGCATCGGCCACCAGACGCTCGGGAGCCTGGGCGTGTTCGCCGGCAAGTACAAATTGAGCCTGTTCGAGGCATTGTTCTCGTCCTCGCTCGGCTCGGCGCTGTCGACCCGGGCGATCGGCGGCCTGCACGAGTTCGGTCGCTACGTGAACGACCTGGAATACCGCGCCCGCCACACGACGGGGGCCGAGGACGCGCGCGGCTTCCTGGCCGACTGGCTGAAGGACATCGGCTACGAGAAGCACCTGTACGACGGCGAGGACAACGAAAAGGTGGCCGCGGCCCGCTGGACCAACGTGCTGGAGTTCTGCGACTGGATGGCACAGCGCTGCGGCGGGCAGATCGACGACACCGCGGGCGTGACCACGGCCAGCGAGCGCAAGACGCTGATGGAGGTCGCGCAGACGGTTTCGCTGCTGTCGACGATCAACGAGCGCGAGCAGGAGCAGAACGTCGTGACGCTGTCGACGTTGCATGCCTCCAAGGGCCTGGAATGGCCGCACGTGATGCTGGTCGGCGTGACCGAGGGCATGCTGCCGTTCAAGCTGGGCGACGACGACGGGCCGGCGGCGAAGGCCGGCGGGGCCATGGGCGAAGGCATCCTGCAGCGCCTTCAGGAAGAGCGGCGCCTGATGTACGTGGGGATCACGCGCGCGCAGCGCTCGCTGGCGGTGAGCTGGACCAAGCGGCGCAAGAAGGGGCGCGAGATGATCCAGGCGCAGCCGAGCCGCTTCATCGCCGAGATGGCGCTGGAACAGGCGACGGTGAAGGAGGATCCGCGCGCCAAGCTCAAGGCGCTGCGGGCGGAGTTCGCCCAGAAGGCGCTGGACAGCGCGGCGGTCGCGGCGGCGGCCGCCGCCGCGACCGGCACGGCGTGAGCAGGCGCGCGCTGCTGGCGCTGGCACTGGCATTGCCGGCGCTCGGCGCGCCGGCGCAGCCCGCCGCACCGTCCTGCCCCGCGGCCGCCGAGGTCGCGCAGCGGCACCTCGTCGGGCTGTGGCGGGCCGAGTTCGATGGCGGGACTCCGGGCGCCACGCTGCTGCTCGAGCCCCACCCCGAGTACGCCGAGGGCCTGCGCGGCGCGATCAACCGCGACGGCGTGCGCGCGCTGCTGGCCGGCGATGCCGACCAGGGCGAGTTCACGCTGGAAGAGTCCGCCAACGGCACCAACATCAGCGCCGTGTGGCTGGGCGACATCGTCGAGGGCTCCTGCGGGCGCGAGATCCGCGGGACGTGGCGGGCGCAGGGCGATCCGCGCGAGCGGGCCTTCGTGCTGCGCAAGCAGTAGCGCCCTGGCAGGCTAGCTTCGGCGCAGCAGTCGCTGCACCAGCGGATGCGCGACCTTGCGCTCGGTGCTCACGGCGTAGTAGTGCTCCTGCACCCCCTCGCAGGCGCCGATGAGCTTGACCGGCGTGCGCTGCAGCAGGTGCTCGTGCGCCGCCAGCGCGGAGGGAAACACGCCCAGCCCCGCGCCGCCAAATGTTTCCAGCAGCGCGCTGTCCTCGAACTCGCCCGCGATCCGCGGCCGCACCCCATGCTGGGCCAGCCAGTGGTCGATGTGCGCGCGGACGACCGAATGCGTGGTCGGCAGCAGCATCGGGACCCGCTGCAGCGACGCCGGGAACCCGTCGCTCGCGAGCGCCCACCACTGCGGCGCGCCGTACCAGGCCACCTGGGAAGTGCCCAGCGGATGGCTGTGGACCTTCAGGTGCGGGTGGAACGGCGCCGGATGGTCGGCCAGCACGACATCGAGCTTGTGCACCGCCAGTTCGGCCAGCAGGTCGCCCATCTCGCCCTCGTGGCACAGCAGCCTCAGGTCCGGCACGTCGAGCACGGGCTGCAGCAGGCGGTACACCTCCAGCTTCGGCAAGGCGTCGGCGATCCCGACGGCCAGGCGCACGGCGGGCGCGGCCGCGGCGGCGCGAACCTGGTCCGGCAGCGCCGCCCCGAGCTGGAAGACCTGTTCCGCCTGGCGCAGCGCGACGATGCCCGCCTCGGTCAGCGCGAGGCCCCGGCCGGCGGGCCGCAGCAGCTCGCAACCGAGGTCACGCTCGAGTTCCCGCACCTGGGCGCTGACGGTCTGCACGGCCATGTCCAGGCGGGCCGCCGCATTGGACATGCTGCCCTCCTTGGCCACGACCCAGAAGTAGTACAGGTGGCGGTAGTTGAATGCGCTGCTCATGATCAGAAAAAACAGGAATGTCAGTCAATAATTTTCATCTTTTTTCGAAATCATAAAGGCCCGAAGGTGCGGCTTCGTTCACACCGAAGGGGCTACACGCCGGGCCCGGTGCTCGCGTCGCAGCTGGCCTTGCCCGGCGGGGCGCAGACGATCGCCCTGGCACTGTCGGCGACCGGCGCGACCTTCCTGGCGCTGCCGGCGCTGGGCCTGGCGGTGTCGGCGATGGTCGCCCTGTTGCCGGCCGGCCTGATCCTGTTCGAGACCAGCCGCATCGTCAGCGGCGGAGAGACCAATTACGTGATGGCCACCGTGGGCCTGTTCGTGTCGCTGTTCAATCTGTTCACCAGCCTGCTCGGCTTCGGCAGCAGCGAGTGAGGAGGGGCGGCGACGCCTCCGCCCTCGGGTCAGAGCGCCAGGTCGTATTCCACGGTGATCGGCGCGTGGTCGGAAAAGCGCTCCAGCTTGTAGATCGACTCGCGGCGCGCCTGCTGCGCGACCGGCGGCGTCGCCACGTGGTAGTCCAGGCGCCAGCCGACGTTCTTCGCCCAGGCCTGGCCGCGGTTGCTCCACCACGTGTAGGCCATCTCGGTCGCCTCCGGCTGCAGGCGCCGGTAGACGTCCACCAGGCCCGTCTGGTCGAACAACTTCGTCATCCAGGCGCGTTCCTCGGGCAGGAAGCCGCTGTTCTTGCGGTTGCCGCGCCAGTTCTTCAGGTCCTGCTCCTTGTGCGCGATGTTGATGTCGCCGCACAGGATGAAGTCGCGCGCACCCCGCAGCCCTGCCAGATGCGGCTCCACTTCGTCCAGGAAGCGGAACTTGGCCTGCTGCCGGTGCTCGCCCGAGGACCCGCTCGGGAAGTAGCAGCTGATGATGGACAGCTTGCGCGCCGGAGTGTCGAAGCGCAGCTCCAGGTAGCGGCCCTCCGCGTCGAACTCCGGGGAGCCGTAGCCGACCACGACGTCGCTCGGCTCGTGCCGGCTGTAGATCGCGACGCCCGAATAGCCCTTCTTCTCGGCAAAATGGAAGTGGCCCTTCAGCCCGGCCAGCTGCTCGAAGCGGCCCTGCACCTCGGGGGCCTGGCACTTGACCTCCTGCAGGCAAATACAATCCGGCGTGTCTTTTGCAAGCCAGGCCTCGACGCCCTTGCTCGCGGCCGAGCGGATGCCGTTCAGGTTGAGGCTGGTCAGTTTGAACAAGGAGTTTCCCATGATGGCAGACGGCGGGCAGGATCAGCTGGCGCAGGACTTCGTGCAGTTCGCGGTGGACTCGGGCGTGCTGCGCTTCGGCCAGTTCAAGACCAAGGCCGGACGCCTCTCCCCCTATTTCTTCAACGCCGGCCTCTTCGACGACGGCGCCAAGCTCGGACGGCTCGCGCAATTCTATGCACAGCGCATCCTCGCCTCCGGCATCCGGTTCGACATGATCTTCGGCCCCGCCTACAAGGGGATCGCCCTGGCGGCGGCGGTGGCGATCGAGCTGGCGCGCCTGGGCCACAACGTACCTTATGCCTACAACCGCAAGGAGGCGAAGGACCACGGCGAGGGCGGCAGCCTGGTTGGCGCGCCGCTGCGGGGGAAGGTCCTGATCATCGACGACGTGATGTCCGCGGGCACCGCCGCGCGGGAGTCGATTGCCCTGATCCGCGCCGCCGGCGCGGTGCCGCACGCGGTGGCGATCGCGCTGGACCGGCAGGAAAAGGCAACCGAGGACGGCGCCGACGTCGACCACAGCGCGGTGCAATACGTGCGCGACAAGCTCGGGCTTGCCGTTTGCTCGATTGCACGACTGGCCGATCTGCTCCACTATCTCCAGGCGCACCAGGGCGACGAGCTGGGCGCCCACCACGCGCAGGTGCTCGCCTACCGGGAACGGTACGGCGTGCGGGAGTAACCACCATCTTGGCGACCACGAGCGTCCACTGCCTTGCCGCGGCACTGCTGCTGGCCGGCTGCGTCGCAGGCGCGGCGGCCCAGCCCGGCATCTACAGCTGCGTCGACGCCAGGGGCCGTCACGTCACGGCGGACCGCCCGATTCCCGAGTGCAGCGACCGCGAGCAAAGGGAGCTGAACCCGAGCGGCAGCGTCAAGCGCAAGGTCGCGCCGACGCTCTCGGCCCAGGAGCGCGCGCAGGAAGAAGAAAAGGCGCGCCATGCGCAGGACGAGAAGGTGCGACTCGCCGAGGAGCGCAAGCGCAACCACGCGCTGATCACGCGCTACCCCGACAAGGCGGCGCACGACAAGGAGCGCGGGGCCGCGCTGGCGGTCGCCGACGAGATGGTGGCGGCGGCCCAGCGGCGCATCGCGGCCCTCGCCACCGACCGGCGCAAGCTCGACGCCGAGATGGAGTTCCACCAGAAGGCGCCGGCGCAGGCGCCGGCGCGCCTGAAGCGCCAGATCGAGGAAAACGAGCAGCACACCGGCGCGCAGAAGCGTTTCATCGCCAGCCAGGAAGGCGAGAAGCAGCGCATCAACGCCCGCTTCGACGAGGAACTCGCCACGCTGCGCGAACTGTGGGCGCAAGCGAAGGCGCAGGCGCAGGCGGCACCCGCATCCGCGGTCAAGCCGGCGGCCAGGCGCTGACGCCGCGCGTCAAGCGAGCTTGCGCCGCAGCAGCTCGTTCACCTGCGCCGGATTGGCCTTGCCCTTGCTGGCCTTCATCACCTGGCCGACCAGGGCGTTGAACGCCTTGTCCTTGCCGGCCTTGAACTGGGCCACGTTGTCGGCGTTCGCGGCGATGACGTCGTCGACGATCTTCTCCAGCGCGCCGGTGTCGTTCATCTGCTTGAGGCCCTTGGCCTCGATGACCGCGTCGACCTCGCCGCCCTTCGTCCAGAGATCGTCGAACACCTGGCGCGCCGCGTTGTTCGAGATCGTGCCGTCCGCGATGCGGCCGATCAGCGCCGCCAGCTTCTGGGCGGGCACCGGCACCTGCTCCATGGCGAGGTTCTCCGCATTGAGGCGGCGCGAGAGCTCGCCCATGATCCAGTTGCTGGCCAGCTTGGGCTGGCCGCTGGCCAGGGCGGCCGCCTCGAAATAGGCGGCCATCGCCTTGCCCTGCGTCAGCGTGGTGGCGTCGTATTCCGGCAGTCCGTAGGAAGCGACGAAGCGGCTCGCCATCACGCGCGGCAGCTCGCCCATCCGCGCGCGCACCCGCTCCACCCAGTCGCTGGCGATCACCAGCGGCGGCAGGTCCGGATCGGGGAAGTAGCGGTAGTCCGCGGCGTCCTCCTTGGTGCGCATCGCGCGCGTCTCGCCCGTGTCGGGGTCGAACAGCACGGTGGCCTGCTCGATCGCGCGGCCGTCCTCCAGCTCCTCGATCTGCCAGCGGATCTCGTAGTCGATCGCCTGCTGCATGAACTTGAAGCTGTTCAGGTTCTTGATCTCGCGCCGGGTGCCCAGCGGCGCGCCGGGCTTGCGCACGGAGACGTTGGCGTCGCAGCGGAAACTGCCTTCCTGCATGTTGCCGTCGCAGATCCCGATCCAGGTGACGATCTTGTGCAGTTCCCTGGCATACGCCACCGCTTCGCCGGACGAGCGCATGTCCGGCTCCGTCACGATCTCCAGCAGCGGCGTGCCGGCGCGGTTCAGGTCGATGCCCGACTGGCCGACGAAGTCCTCGTGCAGCGACTTGCCGGCGTCCTCCTCGAGGTGGGCGCGCACCAGCCGCACGGCGCGCTTTTCCTCGCCCAGGTAGAACTCCACCACGCCGCCCTGCACTACCGGGATCTCGTACTGGCTGATCTGGTAGCCCTTGGGCAGGTCGGGATAGAAGTAGTTCTTGCGCGCGAAGACGCTGCGCGGCGCGACATGCGCGTTCACCGCCAGGCCGAACTCGATGGCGCGCTCCACGGCGCCCTTGTTCATCACCGGCAGCGTACCGGGCAGCGCCAGGTCCACCGGGCAGGCCTGCGTGTTCGGCTCGGCGCCGAACGCCGTCGGCGCGCGGCTGAAGATCTTCGACTGCGTGGACAGCTGCGCGTGCGTCTCGAACCCGATGACGATCTCGTAGCCGTGGATCAAAGTACTGCTCATGCCCTCGCCTCCGGCGCGGCGTCGACGGCCACGGGAATGCGTTGATGGAAATCGGTCGCCTGCTGGTAGCGGTGCGCCACGTTCAGCAGCCTCGCTTCTGCGAGGTAGTTGCCGATCAGCTGCAGCCCCACCGGCATGCCGGCGGCGCCGAAGCCGCAGGGAATGCTCATCCCGGGCAGGCCGGCCAGCGAGGCGGGCAGCGTGAAGATGTCGGCCAGATAGTTCGCCACCGGGTCGTCGGCCTTCTCGCCCAGCTTCCACGCCACCGTCGGCGCGACCGGGCCGGCGATGACATCGCACTGCCGGAACGCCTGCTGGAAATCGTCGGCGATCATGCGCCGGATCTTCTGCGCCTGCAGGTAGTAGGCGTCGTAATACCCGTGCGACAGCACGTAGGTGCCGACCATGATGCGGCGCTTGACCTCGTCGCCGAAGCCCTCGGCGCGCGTCTTCTGGTACATGTCGACGAGGTCGCCATACTGCTTCGCGCGGTGCCCGAATTTCACGCCGTCGTAGCGCGACAGGTTCGACGAGGCTTCGGCCGGCGCGATGATGTAGTAGACCGGAATCGACAGCTCGGTGCGCGGCAGCGAGATCTCGACCAGCTGCGCGCCCATCCTGCGGTATTCCTGCAGCGCGCCATCGATCGCGGCACGCACGTCCGGCGCGAGGCCGGCGCCGAAGAACTCGCGCGGCACGCCGATGCGCAGCCCTTCCAGCGAGGCGCCGAGGCCGGCCGTGAAATCCTGCGGCGGCTCCTCGAGCGACGTCGAATCGCGGTCCGGGTCCGGGCCGCACATCGCCGACAGCAGCAGCGCGCAGTCTTCCGCCGTGCGCGCCATCGGGCCCGCCTGGTCGAGGCTGGACGCGAACGCGATCATCCCGTAGCGCGAGACGCGCCCATACGTGGGCTTGATGCCCGTGATGCCGCAGAACGACGCCGGCTGGCGGATCGAGCCGCCGGTGTCGGTGCCGGTGGCCGCCGGCGCGAGCCGGGCCGCCACCGCGACGGCGCTGCCGCCCGACGAGCCGCCCGGAACGCGTTGCGGGTCCCAAGGATTGCGCGCCACACGGTACGCCGAGTTCTCGTTGGAGGACCCCATGGCGAATTCGTCGCAGTTCAATTTCCCCAGGCTCACGGCCCCGGCCTGCGCCAGCCGCGCCACCACCGTCGCATCGAACGGGGACTGGTAGCCCTGCAGCATCTTCGAGCCGGCGGTGCTCGGAAAGTCACGGGTGACGAAGATGTCCTTGTGCGCGACGGGAACGCCCAGCAGCGGCGCCACCTCGCCGGCCGCGAGCCGCCGGTCGGCCGAGCGCGCCTGGGCCAGCGTCACCTCTTCGTTCATCGCGAGCCAGGCGCCCAGCGCGTCGTGCGCCTTGGCGCGCGCCAGGAAATGCTGCGCCACTTCGGCCGCGGAGACTTCCTTCGCGCGCAGCCTGGCCACCAGTTGCGCCACGGTGAGATCGTGCAGTGCGGCCATCTTTATTCGATCACCCGTGGAACGAGGAACAGGCCGCGCTCGACGGCCGGAGCGCTCTTCTGGTTGGCTTCGCGGTCCACCTGCTCGCTGGCGGCGTCCTCGCGCAGGCGCAGCGGGATGTCCTGCACGGCATCCAGCGGATGGGCCAGCGGCTCGATGCCGGCCGTGTCGACGGCGCGCATCTTCTCCACCAGGTCGAAAAAGCCGTTGAGCTTGGTGAGCATGCGCTCGCTCTCGTGCTGGCCGAGCTCCAGCCGCGCAAGTCGCGCGATCCTGGCGATATCGTGGGAAGTCAGTGACATGGCGGGAACAGTCATGGCCGCGCAGGCTGCCGGGCCGCCCGTTGCGGCCTGCCACGCCGGCGGCGGTTCACAGGGGATCGGGTATTATCCCGTCTTTATCGCGCCTGCCGCCCCGGACGCGCGGTTTTGCAGTCAAAAGAGGGCTTCGGCGCCCCAAAGAAACACATTTCATGCGGTGGTGGGGGGCCCCGGCCCACCACCCGCGAGAGGACTTCCTGATGTTCGGAGCTTTCCGTCGGTACCTGTCGACCGACCTGGCCATTGACCTGGGCACCGCCAACACCCTGATCTATGTCCGCGACCGTGGCATCGTCCTCGACGAACCGTCGGTCGTGGCGATCCGCCACGAAGGCGGCCCCCAGGGCAAGAAAACGATCCAGGCCGTGGGCCACGAAGCCAAGGCCATGCTCGGCAAGGTGCCCGGCAACATCGAAGCCATCCGCCCGATGAAGGACGGCGTGATCGCCGACTTCACCGTCACCGAGCAGATGCTCAAGCAGTTCATCAAGATGGTGCACCCCCGCTCCATCCTGAAGCCGAGCCCGCGCATCATCATCTGCGTCCCCTGCGGCTCCACGCAGGTCGAGCGGCGCGCCATCCGCGAGTCCGCGCTCGGTGCCGGCGCGAGCGAGGTGTATCTCATCGAGGAGCCGATGGCCGCCGCGATCGGCGCCGGCCTGCCGGTGTCGGAAGCCTCGGGCTCGATGGTGGTCGACATCGGCGGCGGCACGACCGAGGTCGGCGTCATCTCCCTGGGCGGCATGGTCTACAAGGGCAGCGTCCGCGTGGGCGGCGACAAGTTCGACGAAGCCATCATCAGTTACATCCGCCGCAACTACGGGATGCTGATCGGCGAGCCCACCGCCGAGGCGATCAAGAAGAACATCGGCTCGGCCTTCCCGGGCAGCGAGGTCAAGGAAATCGAGGTCAAGGGCCGCAATCTCTCCGAAGGCGTGCCGCGCTCGTTCACCATCTCCTCCAACGAGATCCTGGAAGCGCTCACCGACCCGCTGAACAACATCGTGTCGGCCGTGAAGAACGCGCTGGAGAGCACGCCGCCGGAATTGGGCGCCGACATCGCCGAGCGCGGCATGATGCTCACCGGCGGCGGCGCCCTACTGCGCGACCTGGACCGCCTGCTGGCCGAGGAAACCGGCCTGCCGGTGCTGGTGGCAGAGGACCCGCTGACCTGCGTCGTGCGCGGCTGCGGCATCGCGCTGGAACGGATGGAACGCCTGGGCAGCATCTTCACCAGCGAGTGACTCCGGCCCCCTTCCCCGCCGGGACGGGCCGGGGTCGGTGACCCAACCCGGCCTCTTCCCGCCGGGGCCACGGTGCACAATTGCGCATGCCCCTCGGCACCCTTGACCGCAGTCCGCCGCCCTTTTTCAAGCAGGGCCCGTCGGCGCTCTCCAAGCTGATGGTGTGCAGCGCGCTGGCGCTGTTCCTGATGGTCGCGGATGCGCGCTTTCGCATCGCCCAGCCGGTGCGCGCCGTCGTGGCGACCATCCTCTTCCCGGTCGAATGGCTCGCCATGCGGCCGGTGCTCGGCCTGCGGTTCGTCGCCGGCTATTTCGAATCGTTGCGCAGCGCCCAGGCCGGCGAGGCCGCCGCCCGGCAGAAACTGGCGCAGCAATCCCTGCGCGCCAACCAGGTCGAGCAGCTCGAAGTGGAAAACCAGCGCCTGCGCAAGCTGCTGGACTTGCACGACCGCGTCGGCATCCGCGCCAGCGCCGCCGAAGTGCTGTACGACGCGGCGGACCCGTACTCGCGCAAGGTCATCATCGATCGCGGCCTGACGCAGGGCATCCGGGCCGGCTCGCCGGTGGTCGACGAAATGGGCGTGCTGGGCCAGGTCACCCGCGTGCATCCGCTGGTCAGCGAGGTGACGCTGGTGATCGACCGGGAGCTGGCCATTCCGGTGCTCAATGCGCGCACCGGCGCGCGCAGCGTGGCCTACGGCGACCCTTCCGGCCAGGGCGGCACCCTGGAACTGCGCTTCATGGCCGGCAACGCCGACGTGCAGCCCGGGGACCTGCTCACCACCAGCGGCGTCGACGGCGTGTATCCGCCGGGGCTGCCGGTGGCCAAGGTGACGAAGGTCGACCGGCGCCCGGACTCGGCGTTCGCGCGCATCGAGTGCGTCCCCCAGGCGCTGGTCCAGGGGGCGCGCCATGTGATGGTGCTGGCGCCGCTGAGCGCCGAGCTGCCGCAGCGGCCGGCCCCCGAGGACACGACCGCCCCCGCCAGGAAGGGCCAGCGCAAGTGAAGGGGCGCCGGCCATGATCATGCGTCCCGGCCAGCAGCTGCTGCTGCCCGCCAACCCGGTCTTCATCTGGGGCAGCCTGTTCCTGGCGATGCTGACGAACATGGTGCCGCTGGGCCGCACCCCCTGGATGCCGGACCTGCTGGCGCTGGTCCTGGTCTTCTGGAGCGTCCACCAGCCGCTGCGGGTGGGGATCGTGGCCGCGTTCGTGTTCGGCCTGGCCATGGACGTGCACGAGACCGGCCTGCTCGGACAGCACGCGCTCGCCTACACGGCGCTCAGCTATTTCGCCATCACCATCCACCGGCGCCTGCTCTGGTTCAGCGTGCCGTCGCAGGCGCTGCAGGTGCTGCCCCTGTTCATGGCGGCCCACGCCATCCAGCTCGCCGTGCGCATGATGGCCGGCGGCGCGTTCCCGGGCGCCTCGTTGCTGCTCGCGCCCGTGATCGAATCCCTGCTTTGGCCGCTGATCAGCATCATCCTGCTGGCGCCTCAGCGGCGGGCGCCCGATCCGGATGAAAATAGGCCGCTCTAGGGGCCAGCCCCTGCATTCGAAGTGACCGAACTCCGCAACGTCGAGGCCGACCTCGCGCGCTTTCGCGTGCGGGTGTTCGTGGCCAGCCTCATCGTGCTGGTCGCGTTCGTGCTCCTGGCCACCCGCCTGGTGTGGCTGCAGGTGGTGCGGCACGACGATTTCAGCGAACAGGCCGAGAACAACCGCACCGCGATCGTGCCGATCGTGCCGAACCGCGGGCTGATCCTCGACCGCAACGGCATCGTGCTGGCCAGCAACTACTCGGCCTATACGCTGGAACTGTCGCCGGCGCGCGTGCCGGGCAACCTCGACGCGACGATCGACGAGCTGTCGCAGGTCATCGAGATCACGCCGCGCGACCGGCGACGCTTCAAGAAGCTGCTGGAGGAGATGAAGAGCATCGACTCCCTGCCGATCCGCACCAAGCTGACCGACGAGGAAGTCGCCCGCTTCGCCGCCCAGCGCTACCGCTTCCCGGGCGTGGACATCAAGGCCCGCCTGTTCCGCAGCTATCCCTGGGGCGAGCTCGCCAGCCATGTCGTAGGTTACATCGGGCGGGTGAACCAGAGCGAGAAGAAGGCCATGGAGGAGTGGCCCGAGGAAGACCAGGAAAACTACCGCGGCACCGAGTACATCGGCAAGCTGGGCGTGGAGCAGGCCTACGAGAAGCAGTTGCACGGCCTGACAGGCGTCGAGCAGGTGGAGACTTCCGCCGGGGGCCGCGCGGTGCGGCGCCTCGCGAGCAGTCCGTCGACGCCCGGCCAGACGGTGCAGCTGGCCATCGACATCAAGTTGCAGCGGCTGGTGGAGGATCTGTACGGCGAGCGCCGGGGCGCGCTGGTGGCGCTCGATCCGAAGACCGGCGAGGTCCTGGCCTTCGTCAGCAAGCCCACGTTCGATCCGAACCTGTTCGTCGACGGCATCGACGCCGAGAACTGGCAGCTGCTCAACGAATCGATCGACAAGCCCCTGCTCAACCGGGCCCTGCGCGGCACCTACCCGCCCGGCTCCACCTACAAGCCGTTCATGGCCCTGGGCGCGCTGCAGACCGGCAAGCGCTCGCCCAGCCAGATCATCAACGACGGCGGCTCCTGGAGCTTCGGCGGCCACGTGTTCCGCAGCCATGGCGACCACGGCCTGGGTCCGGTCGACATGTACCTGAGCATCGTGAAGTCGAGCAACGTGTACTACTACACGCTGGCCAACGAGATGGGCGTGGACCTGATGCACGACTTCATGAAGCCGCTGGGCTTCGGCCAGCACACGGGCATCGACATCCAGGGCGAGGTGCGGGGCGTGCTGCCCAGCCAGGCCTGGAAGCGCGGCTACTTCAAGCGCCCGGAGCACCAGAAGTGGTATGGCGGCGAGACGATCTCGCTGGGCATCGGCCAGGGCTACAACTCGTTCACCATGCTGCAACTGGCGCAGGCGACCGCCACGGTGGCCAACGGCGGCGTCAAGCACCGGCCGCACATCGTGGTGGCCACCGAGGATCCGGTCACGAAGGCGAAGGTCCCGGTCGCGCTGGCTCCGGCGCAGGACCTCGGCTTCAAGCCGGAGCATGTGGCGATCATCCGCAAGGCGATGGTCGGGGTGACGCAGCAAGGCACGTCCACGCGCGTCTTCGCCGGCGCTCCCTACCTGTCCGGCGGCAAGACCGGCACCGCGCAGGCGGTGACCATCGGCCAGAAGGAAAAGTACAACGCCAGGAAGATGGAGGAACACCAGCGCGACCACGCCTTGTACATCGCGTTCGCGCCGGCGGACGATCCGAAGATCGCCATCGCCGCGGTCGTCGAGAACGCCGGTTTCGGCGCTGCGTCGGCCGCACCGATCACGCGCCGCGTGTTCGACTACTGGCTGCTGGGCCTGTACCCGAGCGAGGAAGACCTCGAAGCGGTGCGCAAGGGCCAGGCGGCCGCGCCGTTGGGCAAGCAACGCAATGCATCGGAAGTCGCGTGGCCGCCAGCCGGCAGCGGTCCGGCCGCGATGGCCGCGGCACCTGCCGCTTCGGCGGCCGTTGCCGCCGCTGCGACCGTCCCGGCCTCGGCGACGGTCAGGACCTCGTCCCGCTGAGGCGGATGCCGTGCTGCGGCACGGCGGCCGCTACTCGCCGCGTCGGCGCCCTGGAATGTGCTCGAGCAGCCAGTCGCCGACCTGATCGGGCATGGCGCGAACGTTGCCCGGCCACGGCCCGCAAGGGAAACCCACATGCCCGCCGCCGGCCGGCTGCCACAGCGTCACGTGCGGGCCCACGTCCGTGGCGTTCGGCAGGCTCGCGGCGGGAACGAACGGATCGTTGCGGGCATTGAGCGCCAGCGCCGGGATCCGGATGCGGTGCAGGTGCGGCTTGGCCGAGGCACGCTCGTAATAGTCGTCGGCGCTGCGAAAGCCGTGCAGCGGCGCCGTGAAGATGTCGTCGAATTCGTACAGGTCGCGCGCGGCGGCGAGCCGCGCCGCGTCGAACAGCCCGGGGTGTTGTTCGAATTTCGCGATGGCCTTGGGCTTCATGGAGCGCAGGAACATTGCCGTGTAGACGACGCGGTTGAAGCCGCGGCCGATGGCGCGCGAGCCCGCCGCGAGATCCAGCGGCGAGCAGACCGCGGCGACGGCATCCGCGAAGCGCGCCGCGCCATCGCCGAGCTCGCCGGCCCAGCGCAGGAGGGCATTGCCGCCCAGCGACACGCCCACGGCGACCAGCGGCCCCCGCCGCTGCTGCCGCAACCGCCCGAGGATCCAGCCGATCTCCGCGTGGTCGCCGGAATGGTAGGCGCGCGGGCCCTGGTTGAGCTCGCCGCTGCAGCCGCGGAAATGGGGAACCACGAACGCGATGCCGCGTTCGCGGGCGAAATCGGCGAACGCCTGCGCATAGTGGCTGCGCGACGAGCCCTCGAGCCCGTGGAACAGCACCAGCAGGGGCCTCGCATCGTCCGGCGCCGGTGCGCCAGCGGCGTCGAGCCAGTCGAGGTCGACGAAATCGCCGTCGGGCGTGCTCCAGCGTTCGCGCCGCCAGCGCAGCGGCGGGCCGAACCGGCGCCGCGCGGCGAGCGCCGCCCAGATCGTCTGGAGGTTCCCGCCAGGCAGCCAGCGGGGCGCCGCGTACCTCAATGCAGCACCTGGCCGCCGGCGGAGACCTCCTGGATCTCGCTGTGCGTGCCCGGGCTGGCATGGTGCGCCACGAGGCGCCAGCCCTGCGTGGTCTTGTGGTACACGTTGGTCGCGATCACCCATGCCTGCGCGGGGCCGCCGGTCCCGACGACCTCCACCCGCTCGACGACGTTGTGCACCGCGCTGCCGGCGCCCTGCGTCTTGCGCACGCGTTCGGGCCAGGCACGGATGCTGCCGTTGCTGAACATCGACTCGAACGTGGCGCGGATGGCGATCGCGCCCACCACGCGCGGCCCGCCCGGGTGGACGCAGACGATGTCGTCCTCGTCGGCCCAGCAGGCCATCAGTTTTTCGATATCGCCGGTCTGCAACGCGTCGTAGAACGCGGCCTCGACGTCGTCCGCATTGCCTTCGAGGTTGGCCACCTGGAGCTTGGTCTTGCGCATGGGTCGAGGGGCATTGTGCCCGCTTTCACGGGGCGCAGCCGGTCGCGCGCGCCGCCGCCCCGATCGCCTGGTTGCCGCTGGCCAGGCACTCGCCGGCGGCGCGACGCCACCAGGCCTTGAAACGGCGCGCGATGCATCCTATCTATGCTAACGTGATCGGTCATCGCCTCGGGAAGACACCATGAAACGTTGGGATCTCATTCTGTTGACGGTTCTGTCGCTCGCGGGCTGCGGCTACAACGACTTCCAGCGGCTCGACGAGGAAACCAAGTCCGCGTGGAGCGAGGTGCTCAACCAGTACCAGCGCCGCGCCGACCTGGTGCCCAACCTCGTCGCCACCGTCAAGGGCGAAGCCGGTTTCGAGCAGGAGACGCTGACCAAGGTGGTCGAGGCGCGCGCCAGGGCGACGTCGATGCAGGTCACGCCGGAGACGCTCAACAACCCGGAGGCCTTCGCGAAGTTCCAACAGGCCCAGGGCGAACTGTCGAGCGCGTTGAGCCGCCTGATGGTGGTTTCCGAGCGGTACCCGGACCTGAAGGCCAACCAGGGGTTCCGCGACCTGAGGGTGCAGCTCGAAGGCACCGAGAACCGCATCACCGTGTCGCGCAACCGCTACATCAAGGCGGTGCAGGAGTACAACGTGCTCGCCCGCAGCTTCCCCACCAACCTGACCGGGATGGTGTTCGGGTACCAGCCGAAGCCCAGCTTCACCGTGCAGAACGAAGCGCAGATCTCGGTGCCGCCCACGGTGGACTTCGGCACGAAGAAGTAGCGCTTCGATGAATGCCGTTGCCCACGCGGTCCGGCCGGCGGCGGACGCGGCGCTCGCGGTGGCGGCGAAGGCGCTCCTGCTGGCCGCGCTGGCGCTGCTCGCCTGGACCTGGCCGGCCGCCGCGCAGGACCTGCAGCCGGTGCCGGCGCTCACGGCGCGGGTGATCGACGAGACGGGCACGCTCGACGACATCCAGCGCCAGGGGCTCGAGGACAAGCTCGCGGCCCTCGAGCAGGGCAAGGGATCGCAGGTGGTGTTCCTGATCGTGCCCACCACGCAGCCCGAAGATATCGCCAGCTACGCGAACCGCGTCGCGAACACCTGGAAGATCGGGCGCAAGGCCGTGGGCGACGGCGTGCTGCTGATCGTGGCCAGGGACGACCGCAAGATCCGCATCGAGGTCGCCAAGACACTCGAAGGCGCCATCCCCGACCTCGCGGCCAGCCAGATCATCGACGAGGCGATCCGGCCGCGCTTTCGCGCCGACGACTACGCGGGCGGCCTGCACGCCGCGGCCGACCAGCTCGCGGCGCGCATCAGGAGCGAGGCGCTGCCCGCCGTGCAACAGGCGCCGGCGCGCCAGGCGGCGCAGGACGGGTTCAACTGGATGGATCTCGCGATCTTCCTGTTCTTCGCCGTGCCGATCGCCGGCAACATCCTGCGGCGGATGTTCGGCCGCAAATTCGGATCGCTGCTCACCGGCGGCGGCGTGGGGGCGATCGCGCTGGTACTCACGTCCAGCATCGTCATTGCCGCGGTCGCCGCGGTCGCCGCGCTGCTGTTCTCGATGATCTCCGGCACCGGCGCGGCGCTCGGCTCGCGCGGCCGCCATGGCGGCTGGGGCGGCGGACCCTTCATCGGCGGCGGCGGGGGTGGGAGCTGGGGCGGCGGCTGGGGCGGCTCCGGCGGCGGCGGCGATTTCGGCGGCGGCGGCGCCTCGGGAGACTGGTGATGGCACCGACACGCAGGCAATCGAGGCTGGCCCGCATCTGGCGCCACCTGTGGCTGGACGACGCCGACCTGCGCCGGGCCATCCCGCAGGAGCTGGCGGACCGCCTGACGCGTCGCGTGGCGGCGAGCGAACAGCGCCACACCGGCGAAGTGCGCATCCATGTCGAGCCGGCATTGCCGCTGAGTTACCTCTGGCGCGGGGCCACGCCGCGCGAACGCGCCGTGACGATCTTCGGCAAGCTGCGGGTGTGGGACACCGAGCAGAATAATGGCGTGCTGATCTACCTGCTGCTGGCCGAGCGCGCGATCGAGGTCGTCGCCGATCGGGGCCTCGCCGGGAAGGTACCGCACGAGGCCTGGCAGGCGATCGTGCAACGCATGGGCACGGCGTTCCACGACGGCCGCTTCGAGGACGGGCTCACCCAGGCGCTGGCGGAGGTCTCGGCGCTGCTGGTGGAGCACTTTCCCGTGGCGCCCGGGGCTGCCAATCCGAACGAGTTGCCGGACCAGCCGGTGCTGGGGTAGTCAGGGCGCTGCCGCGGCGACGGTGCCCCGCACCGCCCAGGCGCGGGCCACCAGTTCGATCGATCCGTCGGGCCGCTGCGGCAACTGTTCGCGCAGGCGCTCGCGCAGGCGCGTCCGCCCGGCTTCGCCCAGCGACATGGCATAGGCCGGCGCCGGCCCCTGGGCGCCGAGGAACGGCCGCCAGTAATCGTCGAAGCTCGCGAACGGCGTCGCGATCTCGATGCCAGAGACCGCCACACGCTGCAGCCCCGCGCCGAGGAAGAGCTTCTCCAGCGCCGCCGGGCGGCACAGCGGGAAGCGCACGCCCTCGTCGAGGCCGGCCGCATCCGGATCGAGCGCCACCGCGGTATCCCAGAAGTGCCGCATCAGTTCCATGCGACCGGCGTAGTCCCAGACATAGGCCGCCAGCGTGCCGCCGGGGGCCGTCACCCGCCTCATTTCCTCGAGTGCGGCCGGCTGGTCGGCGACGAAGTTCAGTACCAGTCCCGCGACCGCCACGTCAACCGAATGGTCGCCGAGCGGAATCTCCGTGGCACTGCCCTTCAGCAGGGTCGCCCTGCCCGCCAGGTATCCGCCCGCGGTGGCCAGGAAGCCGTCCGACGGCTCGACGCCGTACACCGCCGACGGCGCACAGCCGTCCAGGATGGCGGCCGCGAGCGCGCCGGTGCCGCAGCCCACGTCGAGCCAGCGCAGGCCATGCGGCAGGTTCAGCCAGGCCAGGAACCGCGGCGCCACCTTCCGGCTCCAGCGGCCGACGTAATGCTCGTAGGGATCGCCGCGTTCCCAGGTGTCGCAGACACGTTGATCGGCCATCGAAGCGCTCCTTGCGATCAGATCGCCTGAGGCCGCGATGATGCGCTTTCCAGCGCGTCCGGCAAAGGTCAGCCGTGGCGCGAAAGCCCCGCCCGTGCCCGCTCGTGAAGAGAGACCGGCCCTCAAAGAAAAACAGCCCCGCCTTGGAAACGGGGCTGCGAGGGCGCGGATTTTTAGCGCTTGTTGTGAGGTGCCGCGAGTTGCAGCGAACTCATATTGTCATGCAGACCGGCGACTGGGCGGCCGATTGCGCGGACACAGACCGCCTGTCTGTGGCTGCGGGCCAACGAATCCCCGGCGTTGGGGACGGCACCTGAAGGTCCGCCCCCCACGGATTACCTCTTCTGCCGGTACTTCCGCAGCGCCGCAATCTGTGCCGCCATGACGGCGAGTTCCGACTGGGCTTTCGCCAGGTCGATGTCGCTCCTGGCGTTCTTCAGCGCTTCTTCGGCGGCGCGCTTGGCTTCGTTCGCCTTTTCCTCGTCCAGGTCCTTGCCGCGGATGGCGGTGTCGGACAGCACTGTGACGCAGTTGGGCTGCACTTCGAGCACGCCGCCGGCGACGAAGACGAACTCCTCGCTGCCGTCGGCCTTCTCGATGCGCACCGACCCGGGCTTGATGCGCGTGATCAGCGGCGTGTGGCGCGGGTAGATGCCCAGTTCGCCGGCCTCGCCGGGCAGCGCGACGAAGCGCGCGTCGCCCGAGAAGATCGACTCCTCGGCGCTGACGACCTCGACACGGATGGTGTTCATTGGTTTTCCTTCTGCAGGCGGAATCGAACCTCGATTCCGCCAGTCCAAAAAAAGCGCCGGGCCGCCCCAAGCTTTTTTTCTGATCGAACACCGCCTGGAAACTTCGTTCGCGAAATTTCCAGGCGAACGGCTTAGACTTTCTTGGCCTTCTCGAAGGCCTCGTCGATACCGCCGACCATGTAGAACGCCTGCTCGGGCAGGTGATCGCATTCGCCCGACGCGATCATCTTGAAGCCGCGGATCGTTTCCTTCAGCGGCACGTACTTGCCGGCGGTGCCGGTGAACACCTCGGCCACGTGGAACGGCTGCGACAGGAAGCGCTGCATCTTGCGGGCGCGGGCCACCGCCAGCTTGTCCTCGGGCGACAGTTCGTCCATGCCCAGGATCGCGATGATGTCGCGCAGCTCCTTGTAGCGCTGCAGCGTGCCCTGCACGGCGCGGGTCGTCTCGTAGTGATCCTCGCCGACCACGTTCGGATCGACCTGGCGGCTGGTGGAGTCCAGCGGGTCCACCGCGGGGTAGATGCCCAGCGAGGCGATGTCGCGCGACAGCACCACGGTGGCGTCCAGGTGGGCGAAGGTGGTGGCAGGCGACGGGTCCGTGAGGTCGTCCGCCGGCACGTAGACGGCCTGGATCGAGGTGATCGAGCCGACCTTGGTCGACGTGATCCGCTCCTGCAGGCGGCCCATTTCCTCGGCCAGGGTCGGCTGGTAACCCACCGCGGAAGGCATCCGGCCCAGCAGGGCGGACACCTCGGTGCCGGCCAGCGTGTAGCGGTAGATGTTGTCCACGAAGAACAGCACATCGCGGCCCTCGTCGCGGAACGACTCGGCGATCGTCAGGCCGGTCAGCGCCACGCGCAGGCGGTTGCCCGGGGGCTCGTTCATCTGGCCGTACACCATGGCCACCTTCGACTCGCCCAGGTTGTCGCTGTTCACGACGCCCGACTCCATCATCTCGTGATAGAAGTCGTTGCCCTCGCGGGTGCGCTCGCCGACGCCGGCGAACACGGACAGGCCCGAGTGCGCCTTGGCGATGTTGTTGATCAGCTCCATCATGTTGACGGTCTTGCCCACGCCGGCGCCGCCGAACAGGCCGACCTTGCCGCCCTTGGCGAACGGGCAGATCAGGTCGATCACCTTGATGCCGGTCTCGAGCAGTTCCTGCGAGGGCGAGAGCTCGTCGTACTCGGGCGCCTTGCGGTGGATCGGGGCCATCTGGGTGCTGTCGACCGGACCGCGCTCGTCGATCGGGTTGCCCAGCACGTCCATGATGCGGCCCAGCGTGCCCTTGCCCACCGGCACCGTGATCGGCGCGTTGGTGTTGTAGACCATGTTGCCGCGGCGCAGGCCGTCGGACGAGCCCAGCGCGATGGTGCGCACGATGCCGTCACCGAGCTGCTGCTGCACTTCCAGCGTCAGGGCCGCGCCTTCCATGCGCAGCGCGTCGAAGATCCGCGGCATCTTGTCGCGCGGGAACTCCACGTCCACCACGGCACCGATGCACTGGACAATTTTTCCCTGAACGTGGCCGTTCGTCTGGGGATTCGCTTGAGCCATCTTTGTTGCTCCAATCAATTAAACGGTGTGGGTGCGCGGCTTCAGACGGCCGCGGCGCCTGCCACGATCTCCGAAAGTTCCTTCGTGATCGCGGCCTGGCGCGTCTTGTTGTAGACGAGCCGCAGTTCGGCGATCACGTTGCCGGCGTTGTCGGTGGCTGATTTCATCGCCACCATCCGGGCCGACTGTTCCGACGCCATGTTCTCGGCGACGGCCTGGTAGACCAGGCCCTCGACGTAGCGCACCAGCAGTTCGTCGATCACGGTCTGCGCGTCCGGCTCGTAGATGTAGTCCCAGCCGTGCTGGCCGGCGTCGGCCTTGAGCGTCTCGTCCGACAGCGGCAGCAGCCGCTCGACCACCGGCTCCTGCTTCATCGTGTTGATGAAGCGGGTGTAGCTGAGGTAGACGGCGCTGATCTTGCCCTGCGCGTAGGCATCCAGCAGCACCTTCACCGGTCCGATCAGCTTTTCCAGGTGCGGCGTGTCGCCGAGCTGGGTGACGTGCGACACCACCTGGGCGCCGATGCGGTTCAGGAAGCCGAGGCCCTTGTTGCCGATCGCCACCGCCTGCGTGGTGACGCCGGCACCCTGCAGCTCGCGCAGCTTGGTCGTGACGCCGCGCAGCACGTTGGTGTTCATGCCGCCGCACAGCCCCTTGTCAGTGGTGACCACGATGAAGCCAACCGCCTTGGCGTCGTTGACGCGCATGAACGGGTGGGTGTACTCGGGGTTCGCCTTGCCCAGGTTGGCGGCGATGTTGCGCACCTTGTCGCTGTACGGCCTGGCGTGGCGCATGCGGTCCTGCGCCTTGCGCATCTTGGAGGCGGCGACCATTTCCATGGCTTTGGTGATCTTCTTGGTGTTCTCCACCGATTTGATCTTGCCGCGAATTTCTTTGCCTGCAGCCATTCGATTTCCTTTGCGGGACGGACCAGCGCGCGTGGCGCTGTTCCGTCCCGAACTGATGAGGTTAGGCGAAGGTCTTCTTGAACGCCTCGATGGCGGCCGTCAGCTGGCCCTCGGCGTCCTTGTCCAACGCCTTGTCGTTCTCCAGCTTGGTCAGCAGCGCGCCGTGCTTGTCCTTCAGGAAGGCGTGCAGGCCGTGCTCGAAGGAGAGCACCTTCTTCAGGTCGACGTCGTCCAGGTAGCCCTTGTTCACCGCGAACAGCGAAGCGGCCATCAGCGAGATCGGCAGCGGGCTGTACTGCGGCTGCTTGAGCAGTTCGGTCACGCGGGCGCCACGATCGAGCTGCTTGCGGGTCGCCTCGTCCAGGTCGGAGGCGAACTGCGCGAACGCGGCCAGCTCACGGTACTGCGCCAGGTCGGTCCGGATGCCGCCGGACAGGCCCTTGATCAATTTGGTCTGGGCGGCGCCGCCGACGCGCGACACCGAGATGCCGGCGTTGATGGCGGGGCGGATGCCGGCGTTGAACAGGCTGGTTTCCAGGAAGATCTGGCCGTCGGTGATCGAGATCACGTTGGTCGGCACGAACGCGGACACGTCGCCGGCCTGCGTCTCGATGATCGGCAGCGCGGTGAGCGAGCCGGTCTTGCCCTTGACTTCGCCCTTGGTGAAGGCTTCCACGTAGTCGGCGTTCACGCGCGCGGCGCGCTCGAGCAGGCGGGAGTGGAGGTAGAACACGTCGCCGGGATAGGCTTCGCGACCCGGTGGGCGGCGCAGCAGCAGCGAGACCTGGCGGTAGGCGACGGCCTGCTTGGACAGGTCGTCATAGATGATCAGCGCGTCCTGGCCGCGGTCGCGGAAGTACTCGCCCATCGTGCAGCCGGAATAGGCCGACACGTACTGCATGGCGGCCGATTCCGAAGCGGACGCCGCCACCACGATCGTGTACTCCATCGCACCGTGCTGCTCGAGGGCGCGCACGATGTTCTTGATGGTCGACGCCTTCTGGCCGATGGCGACGTACACGCAGGTCATGTTCTGACCCTTCTGGTTGATGATCGTGTCGACGGCCACCGCGGACTTGCCGGTCTGGCGGTCGCCGATGATCAGCTCGCGCTGGCCGCGGCCGATCGGCACCATGGAGTCGATGGCCTTCAGGCCGGTCTGCACCGGCTGGCTCACGCTCTGGCGGGCGATCACGCCGGGGGCGACCTTCTCGATCACGTCCGTCAGCTTGGCGTTGATCGGGCCCTTGCCGTCGATCGGCTGGCCCAGCGCGTTGACGACGCGGCCGATCAGTTCGGGGCCGACGGGCACTTCCAGGATGCGGCCCGTGCACTTGACGGTGTCGCCTTCGGAGATGTGCTCGTACTCGCCCAGAATCACGGCGCCGACCGAGTCGCGTTCCAGGTTCAGCGCCAGGCCGAAGGTCGCGGTGCCGTTGGCCGTGGGCGGGAACTCCAGCATTTCGCCGGCCATCGCGTCGGACAGGCCGTGGATGCGGCAGATGCCGTCGGCCACCGAGACGACGGTTCCCTGGTTGCGGATATCGGCGCTCGCGGAAAGCCCTTCGATGCGGCTCTTGATCAGTTCGGAAATCTCTGCGGGATTGAGTTGCATGACTCTTTCCTTTGTGGGGGGTTGCTTTGGCAAGCGCCTCTCGCCGCCGTCAGGCGGTGAGCGCGACCTTCATTTGTTCCAGGCGGGCACGCACCGAGGTGTCGAGCACTTCGTCGCCGACCACCACGCGGATGCCGCCGATCAGCGACGGGTCTTCCTGCACGGTGACGTTGAGCCGGCGCCCGAAGCGCTGCTCCAGCGTGCGGCTCACCTCGGCCAGGGCGTCCGGCGCGATCGGGAACGCACTGAACACCGTGGCATCCGAACTGCCGCCCTGGGCGTTCTTCAGCGCGCGGAATTGGCGCGCGATCTCGGGCAGCGCGGCCAGCCGGCTGTTGCCGACCACGGTGCGCAGGAAGTTCGCGCCCCGCGGCGGCAGGTCCACCCGTGCCGCCTGGGCGACTACCTCGAACACCTGTTCGTCGGTGACCTTCGGGTTGCCCGCGAACTGCAGCAGCTGCTCGTTGCCGGCGACGGCGCCGAGCGCCTCCAGCCAGAAGGCGGTGCCTTCCAGGTCGGCATTGGCCGACTTGAACAGCGCCTCGGCGTACGGCCGGGCGATCGTGGCGAGTTCAGCCATGTCGTGCTTCCCGGTTACAGCTCGGTCTTCAACCGGCCCAGCAGCTCGGCGTGCACGGCGGGATTGACTTCCTTGCGCAGGATCTGCTCGGCGCCGCGCACCGCCAGCGCCGCGACCTGCTCGCGCAGGGCTTCGCGGGCCTTGACGGCCTGCTGCTCGGCTTCGACACGGGCGGCGGCAATGATCTTGTTGCCCTCTTCCGTGGCGCGGCCCTTGGCCTCTTCGACGATGGCCTGGGCGCGGCGCTCGGCGTCGGCCAGCAGCGTGGCCGTCTCCTGCCGCGTCTTCGCGAGCTCGGATTCCACCCGCTGGTTGGCCGCGGAGAGCTCGGACTTCGCCTTGTCGGCGGCAGCCAGCCCTTCGGCGATCTTCTTCGCGCGCTCGTCGAGCGCGGTGGCGATCGGCGGCCACACAAACTTCATCGTGAACCCGACCAGGATCAGGAACACGATCATCTGAATGATCAGGGTACCGGTAATGCTCACTTGTTCATCCTTCGCCCCACGGCGCAATGGCGCACCGCCCGGGCACGGGGTTGCAACGCTGGTCCCAGGCTGCTTACTTCGGCAGGTTGGCGATCTGGCCCAGGAACGGGTTGGCGGTGGCGAACCACAGTGCGATACCGGTGCCGATGATGAACGCGGCGTCGATCAGGCCGGCGAGCAGGAACATCTTGGTCTGCAGCTCGTTCATCAGCTCCGGCTGGCGGGCTGCCGCTTCGAGGTACTTGCTGCCCATGATGCCGATGCCGATGCAGGCGCCGATGGCGCCGAGACCGATGATCAGGCCGGCGGCCAGTGCGACAAAGCTGATAACTTCCATGATTGCTCCTAAGGGGACTTGGTGGTTGGAAAAGGGAAAGGAAAAGGGAAACGCCCGATCAGTGCGAGTCGTGCGCCTGGCCCAGGTACACCAGCGCCAGCATCATGAACACGAACGCCTGCAGCGTGATGATCAGGATGTGGAAGATGGCCCAGGCGGTGCCGGCGATGATGTGGCCGATCGCCAGGCCGATGCCGGTGGCGGAGATCGACCAGGCGCCGCCCATCAGGGCGATCAGCAGGAAGATCAGTTCGCCGGCGTACATGTTGCCGAACAGTCGCATCCCGTGCGAGACGGTCTTGGCGACGAATTCGATGATCTGCATCGCGAAGTTGGGGATCCACAGCGCGGGGTGGGAGCCGAACGGCGCCGTGAACAGCTCGTGGATCCAGCCGCCCAGGCCCTTGATCTTGATGTTGTAGAACAGGCACAGCAGCAGCACGGACAGCGACAGGCCCATGGTGATCGAGAGGTCGGCCGTCGGCACGACGCGCAGGTACGCGTGATGCGGGTCGCCGCCGGCGGCGCCGTAGACACGCTCCCAGATCCAGGGCAGCAGGTCGACCGGCAGCAGGTCCATCGCGTTCAGCAGGAAGATCCACACGAACACCGTGAGCGCCAGCGGGGCGATGAACTTGCGGCTGTTGGCGTTGTGCACGATGCCCTTGGCCTGCGAATCGACCATCTCCACCAGGATCTCCACGGCCGCCTGGAAGCGGCCCGGCACCCCCGGCGTGGCCTTGCGCGCCGCGCGCCAGAACATCCAGGACATCAGGACACCCAGCGCGATCGCGAACAGCAGCGAGTCGAAATTGAAGACCGTGAAGTCGACGACGTTGCCGGCCTTGTGGTTCTGCAGGTGCGTCAGGTGGTGAATGATGTATTCACCAGCGGTCGGTCCGTGTTCAGCAGCCATGTTTCTTCAGCTCAGTTTTTGACGTTGGCGCGGCTTGAAAGCCAGCGCGACCCAGTACACCTTCATCGTCAGCACCAGGCCGACCAGCAGCGCCGGCCAGCTCAGTTGCGGCACCAGCCCCGGCGCCGCCGCCATGAGGGCGATCGACGAGGCGATCTTGACCATCTCCCACACCATGAACCCGAAGGCCGCGGTGCCTGCATTCAGCGACGCAAAACGCCCCGTCAGCCCCCGCGCAAAAATGGCCGCGGGGATCACCACGGCCAGCGCGCCATATCCGGCAGACCATCCGACGTTTTGCCTTCCGGTGACGGCCCAGGCGACCAGGGCCACCACGAGCCCCACTACGGCCTGCCCCGCCACGACCCACCACGGCGAAACCACTGGAATCTGCTCGCGCAGCCTTCGCGCCTCGTCGGCGGTCAGCGGCTTGAACGGGGGCTCTTCGTCGGTGGCTTCAGGCAGCGGAGCGACTCTTTTCTTGGACTCCACCGTGCAACCCTGAAATTTCACAAAGCTCCTGATTATAGGAAGAAACCCGGGGGTCCCGTCCGGAAAGCCAGCTCATGACTTCGGTCCCGGGTGCTTTGTGTTGTCGCCGCACCATGCCGGCCCGACGACAATCGACCCCATGAACCCATCCGAACTCCCCGATCTCCCCTGCTTCCTCAACGGCGAATTCACCAGCGTGCGCACGGCCAAGGTCAGCGTGATGGACCGCGGTTTCGTTTTCGGCGACGGCGTGTACGAAGTGGCGCCCCTGTATCGCGGCCGCCCGTTCCGCTTCGCCGAGCACATGGCGCGGCTGGACCGCAGCCTTGTCGAGATGCGCATTCCCAATCCGCTCAACCGTCAGGAGTGGCGGGCGCTGGTGGACCGCCTCGCTGCCGAGCACGCGCGCCAAGCCGGCACGCGGATCGAGGACTGCGACCAGATCGTCTACATCCAGGTCACGCGCGGCGTGGCGATGCGCGACCACGTGATGATCCCCGGGCTCGAGCCGACGGTGTTCGCCTTCGTCAACCGCATGAGCCCGCCGTCGGCCGAGGAGCGCGAGCAAGGCGTCGCCTGCGTCACCGCGGACGACTTCCGCTGGAAGAAGGCGCACATCAAGAGCATCAGCCTGGCCGGCGCCGTATGCGCGCGCCAGATCAGCGCCGACGTCGGCGGCTACGAGACGGTGATGTTCCGCGACGGGATCCTCAGCGAAGGCGCCGCGGCCAACGTGTGGGTGGTCAGGGACGGCAAGGTGCTGGGCTCGCCCAGGGACAACCTGGTGCTCGAGGGCATCCGCTACGGGCTCATCGAGATGCTCTGCCGCGACGCGGGGATTCCTTACGAGCTGCGCCGCGTGACCCGCCAGGAGGTGTTCGCCGCCGACGAGCTCATGCTGTCGAGCGCGACCAAGGAAGTGCTGCCCATCACGCGGCTGGACGGCGAGCCGGTTGGAAACGGCAAACCCGGCCCCATCTACGAGAAGTTGTACGCGGGCTACCAGCGCGCCAAGCAGAACTCCTGACATGCCATCTCCCACCCCCGGCCCGGGCCAGGCGCCCGGCGAATCGCTGATCGAATACCCGTCCTCCTTCCCCATCAAGGTGATGGGGGCGAAGGTGGACGGCTTCGTCGAGGCCGTCACCGCCATCGCCCGGCAGTTCGACCCCGGCTTCGATGCCGGCACGATCGAGTTGCGCGACAGCAAGGCGGGAAACTACCTCGGCATCACGATCACCGTCACGGCGACCAGCCGCGATCAGCTCGACGAGCTGTACCGCACGCTGTCGACGCACCCGATGGTCAAGATCGTGCTGTAGTGATGAAGGTCGAGCTTCGCGGCCGCGTCGATTACCAGGCCGCGTACGCCGCGATGCAGGCCTTCACGGCCGCGCGCACCCCCGACACGCCCGACGAGCTCTGGCTGTGCGAGCACCCGCCGGTGTTCACGCAGGGGCTGGCCGGCCGGGCCGACCACCTGCTGGCCCCGGGCGACATTCCCGTGGTCGCAACGAACCGCGGCGGGCAGGTGACATACCACGGGCCCGGCCAGGTGGTCGCCTATCCCCTCGTCGACCTGCAGCGCGCCGGCTACTTCATCAAGGAATACGTCTACCGGCTCGAGGAGGCGGTCCTGCGCACGCTGGCGCGGTACGGCGTGACGGGGCATCGCGTGCCGGGCGCGCCCGGCGTGTACGTGCGGCTGGACGATCCATGCTCGCACCTGCGGCTGGCACCGCCGGCGCCCGGCGGCGACCCGTTCGCGGGGCTGGGCAAGATCGCCGCCCTCGGCGTGAAGGTCAGCCGCCACTGCACGTACCACGGCGTGGCGCTCAACGTCGCCATGGACCTGGAACCCTTCCGCCGCATCAACCCCTGCGGTTATCAGGGTTTGCGAACGGTCGATCTTTCTACAATCGGGGTTTCCACCAACTGGAACGAGGCCGCGACGGTGCTGGGCCAGCAGCTCGGCGCCCTGCTCGCGCCCTGACGAGATCCCATATGTCGAACGACGTCGTGCGCGAAGCGCAGTCCCCCGAGAACTACCGCGCGCAGGCCAAGCAGAAAGCCGCCGCCAAGCTCTCCCGCATCCCGGTCAAGGTGCAGCCCGGCGAGGTGCTGCGCAAGCCCGAGTGGATCCGCGTGCGCGCCGGCTCGCCGACGACGCGCTTCTACGAGATCAAGCAGATCCTGCGCGAGAGCAACCTGGTCACGGTGTGCGAGGAGGCGTCGTGCCCCAACATCGGCGAGTGCTTCGGCCACGGCACGGCGACGTTCATGATCATGGGCGACAAGTGCACGCGCCGCTGCCCGTTCTGCGACGTCGGCCACGGCCGGCCCGACCCGCTCGATGCCAGCGAGCCGGAAAACCTGGCCCGCACCATCGCCCGGCTGAAGCTGAAATACGTGGTCATCACCTCGGTCGACCGCGACGACCTGCGCGACGGCGGCGCCCAGCACTTCGTCGATTGCATCCGCAAGACCCGCGAGCTGTCCCCCGGCACGCGCATCGAGGTGCTGACGCCGGACTTCCGCGGCCGCGACGACCGGGCGCTGCAGATCCTGACAGCGGCGCCGCCGGACGTGATGAACCACAACCTCGAAACGGTGCCGCGCCTGTACCGCGAAGCGCGTCCGGGGAGCGACTACCAGTTCAGCCTGAACCTGCTGAAGAAGTTCAAGGCGCTGCATCCCGGCGTGCCGACCAAGAGCGGCCTGATGGTGGGACTGGGCGAGACCGACGAGGAGATCATCGAGGTGATGCGCGACATGCGCGCCCACGGCATCGAGATGCTCACGATCGGGCAATACCTGGCGCCGTCGACGTCGCACCTGCCGGTGCGCCGCTACGTGCACCCGGACACGTTCAAGATGTTCGAGGCCAGGGCCTACGAACTCGGGTTCAGCCACGCCGCCGTCGGTGCGATGGTGCGTTCCAGCTACCACGCCGACCAGCAGGCGCAGGCGGCCGGCGTCACGTCGAGCGGGCAATAGCGCCTGATCAACGGCCGGGATTGACGCCGCCGACGGCACGATCCGTGCGTCAGTCGACGTCGGTCAACTGTGTCAATTTGCCACATCTGCTCGCTTGAAACCAAGCGACGTGCGCCATAGCCTCGGAATCGGCCCGGCACGACACTTGCAGTTGTTTGCGTAGAACGACGGCCCCGCATCCGGGCAGCCGTGCCAAACCGAGGACTACGCATGCCCAAGATCACCGAACTCCGTCCCGATGCGCCTTGGGTCGAGGTGCAATCCGAGCCGGGGGACTGGGACGCCATCGGCGCCGCCGAACTGCTGCGGATGCACTACCACCTGCATGTGATCCGCGCCTTCGAAGAGACGGTGCTCGAATTCGAAAAGCTGGGCCTGGCGCACGGGCCCGTGCACTCCAGCATCGGCCAGGAGGGCGGCGCGGTCGGCGCGATGGCGCTGCTGAACTCTGGCGACATGATCACCGGCGCCCATCGCGGCCACCACCAGTTCATCGCCAAGGCGATGCGGCATCTCGACACGGCCGGGTACGACCCGCGCAAGGAGCCACTGCCCGAGTTGGTCACGACCATGCTCTACCGTGCACTGTCTGAAATCCTGGGGTTGGCGGACGGTTTTTGCAAAGGCCGCGGCGGCTCGATGCACCTGCGCTGGACCGAATGCGGCGCAATGGGCACCAACGCCATCGTCGGCGGGGGTGTGCCGATTGCCAATGGCCTGGCCTGGGCCAAGAAGCGTGAGGGCAAGGGCCACGTGGCGATGACCTTCTTCGGCGATGGCAGCGCGCACATCGGCTCCGTGCCCGAATCGATGAACCTGGCCGCGCTGTGGGGCCTGCCCCTGGCGTTCTTCATCGAGAACAACGGCTACGCGGTCGCCACCACCCTGGCGGAGGAGACGAAGGAGACGCGCCTGTCCTCGCGCGCCGGCGCGTTCGCGATTCCCGCCTGGCGTGTCGACGGCATGGATCTCGCCGCGGTGGTGGCTGCCTCGAAGATGGCCGTCGGGCACATGCGCGCCGGCAAGGGCCCGGCCGTCATCGAGGCCATGGTTTATCGCTACCTGCACCATGGCGGCTCGCTCCTGGGCAGTGCGTTCGGCTATCGCGACAAGGAGGAGGAAGCCCACTGGAAGGCGCGCGATCCGCTGGCGCGCACCGCCCGGGAAATGATCGCCCGCAAGTGGCTGACGGCCAGGCAGGACGAAGCGATTCGCGCCAACGTCACGGCGGCGATGGCGCAGATCGCGGCCCGCCTGCGCGAGGACGACCCTGCCACGGGCAAGCCACGGATTGCGCCGGCGCTGTGGCCGAAGACCGAATTCCGCGACCACGGCCTGCGCGGCGACCTCTCCGAGTTCGAGGGCGCGCGCTTCGAGGAACTGGAGACGGCCAGCGCGAAGACCGGCGAGGTCAGGTTCGTCGATGCCATCGCCGCCGTGATGGAGCGGCGCATGGAGACCGACGAACGCATTTTCGTCATGGGCGAGGACATCCACCGCCTGAAGGGCGGCACCAACGGCGCCACCAAAGGGCTGGCCCAGCGCTTCCCCGACCGCATCGTGCCCACGCCGATCGAGGAACAGGGGTTTGTCGGGTTGTGCGGAGGCGTTGCGATGGAGGGCAACTACCGGCCGGTGGTCGAATTCATGTATGCCGACTTCACGCTGGTGGCGGCCGACCAGGTCTTCAACCAGATCGGCAAGAGCCGCCACATGTTCGGCGGAGATTCGGCAATGCCGCTGGTGTTGCGCACCAAGTGCGCCATCGGCACCGGCTACGGCTCGCAGCACTCGATGGACCCGGCCGGGCTGTACTCGCAATGGCCGGGCTGGCGCATCGTGGCGCCGAGCACGCCGTTCGACTACGTGGGCCTGATGAACAGCGCGCTGCGCTGCCAAGACCCGGTGCTGGTCATCGAGCATGTCGATCTCTACAACACCAACGGCCCGGGCCCCGTCGATGACTGGGATTACTGCATTCCGCTGGGCAAGGCCAAGGTGGTGCGGCCGGGCAAGGCCTTCACGGTGCTGACTTACCTGGCCATGGTGCCGGTCGCACTGCAGGTTGCCGAGCAGATGGGTGTAGACGCGGAGATCATCGATCTGCGCTCGCTCGACCGCGCCGGCATCGACTGGCCAACCATCGGCGCGAGCATCGAGAAGACCAACAACGTCGTCGTCATCGAGCAGGGGACGCTCACGGTTTCCTACGGCGCGATGCTCACGGACGAGATCCAGCGCCGCTTTTTCGACCACCTCGACCAGCCGGTGCAGCGCATCCACGGCGGCGAATCGTCACCGTCGGTCAGCAAGGTGCTGGAGCGCTCGTCTCACGTCGGCGCGCCGGAGATCCGTGACGGCTTCGCCCGCATGATGGCCGACTCGGGCCGTCCCCTGAGGCAGTGAGCCCGCCCCGAAACGGCCTGCGCCGCCGGCTACTCTGCCGGACGCGCCGGATGCCACAGGCGCCGGCGGGTGTCGAGTTCGTAGGCCTTGCCGCGCGGGTAGCTCACCAGTTCGAGCTGCATGCCCCAGGGCGAGAGGAAGTAGACCCAAGTCTGCCCGCCGCTGGGCCCGGCCTCCCGCACGGTGGGCTCACCCAGGATCCGTACGTTGTGCCGGCGCAAGTACTCCAGCGCCGTCGCCATGTCATCGACGTAGAACGCCAGGTGGTGGCCGCCCACATCACTGTTGCGCGGCTGCGTGCGGTTCTGGTCCGGGCTCTCGTACTCGAAGATCTCGAAGTTGGAGCCACTGCGGCAGCGCAGGAATTTCAGGCGTCGCATCACGGCGCGCGGATGCACGTTCAGGTGCTCGCTCATCCAGTCGGTGTCCGACTGGAACGGGCCCAATTCATAGAAGGCCTCGCACCCGATCACATCGACGAAGAAGCGGACCGCCTGCTCCAGATCGGGGACGGTGAAACCGATGTGATCAGTTCCGCGCAGGCCGGGCATTCCGCCGGCTTGGACAGGGGGTTGCGACATGGTTGCGGCTCCTCGGTGTACCAGGCCATCACGCAAGGGCCGTGCCAAGGCGGCACGGCCCGCCGGTAGACAAACGAACGACAGGAGTCCCCCGTGGCCACAGAAATCAAACTGCCCGCCCTCGCCCCTTCGATGACCGAAGGCAACGTCGCGCGCTGGACCAAGGCGGAGGGCGACGCCGTCAGCACCGGGGACATCATCGCCGAGATCGAAACCGACAAGGCGCTGGTCGACCTGGAGTCGCCCGCCACCGGCGTGCTCGGAAAGATCGTCGTGCCGGCCGGCACCAATGCCGTCAAGGTCGAGACCGTCATCGGCTGGATCGTCCAGGCAGGAGAGGCCGTGCCGGCCCTGGATGCGCCAGTCGCCGCGACTTCGAACCCGACCGCCGCGCTCCCGCCGCTCGCCCCTGCCGCTGGCCGGCAGGCGGCCATTCGCGCTGCGGACGCCTCCAGCCCGAACGCCGCGGCGCCCGCCACGGGGCATGCCTCTGGTGCCCGCATCTTCGCCAGCCCGCTGGCTCGGCGGCTGAGCGAGCAGGCCGGGGTCCCGCTTGACGGCCTGCGCGGCACCGGCCCGCACGGCCGCATCGTGCGCATCGACGTCGAGGCGGCGATACAGGCCGCCGCAACGGCGGCACCAGTGTCCGCCATCGGCGCCGCAACGTCCGCTGCCGCCTGCGGTGGCTACACGGACGTGCCGCACAGCAACACCCGGCGAGTCATCGCCCGGCGCCTGACCGAAGCCAAGCAGCAGGTTCCGCACTTCTACCTGACGGTCGACTGCCGCATCGACCGCCTGCTCGCCGTGCGCGCCGAGGCCAATGCCGCCCAGGGCGAGGGCGATGTCAAGCTGTCGGTCAACGACTTCATCGTCCGCGCCGTGGCGCTGGCCTTGAAGCAAGTGCCGGCCGCCAACGCCTCGTGGGGCGACGCGGCCGTCCGGATGTGGCACGACGTGGATGTGTCGGTGGCGGTGGCCACCCCGTCCGGGCTGATCACACCGGTGATCAGAGGCGCCGACCGCAAGACCGTCGGCGCCATTTCGGCCGAAGTCAAGGCCCTGGCCAGCCGCGCGCGCGAGGGCCGTCTCAAGCCGCAGGAATACCAGGGCGGCGGCTTCACGATCAGCAACCTCGGCATGTATGGCATCCGGGAATTTGCCGCCATCATCAATCCGCCCCAGGCCTGCATCCTGGCCGTCGGCGCCGGCGAACAGCGGCCGGCGGCCATCGACGGAGCACTGGCGGTGGCCACGATGATGACCTGCACGCTGTCGGTCGACCACCGCGTGGTGGACGGCGCCGTTGGCGCCGAATTCCTTGCGGCGTTCAGGAAGCTGGTCGAGCAGCCGATCGCGCTGTTGATCTGACCGGCACCGCGAGGCATCCCGATGAAAAAGCAATCCTTCGACTTGGTCATCCTCGGCGGCGGTCCGGGCGGCTACGTGGCCGCCATCCGCGCGGCGCAGCTCGGCTTGCGCACGGCCGTCATCGAGCGCGAGCACCTCGGCGGAATCTGCCTGAACTGGGGCTGCATTCCGACCAAGGCCTTGCTGCGCAGCGCCGAAGTCTACGAGCAGATGCGGCATGCTTCGGCGTACGGCCTCAAGGTGGATGGTGCCGGTTTCGACCTGGCGGCCATCGTGCAGCGCTCACGCAACGTCGCGGGTCAACTCGCTGGCGGCGTCAAGCACCTGTTGAAGAAGAACAAGGTCGAGGTGATCCAGGGCCACGGGCGACTCGCCGGCGGCGGCAGGGTCCTCGTCGGCGCCGGCGGCGGCGCGCAGGCGTCCCAGCCCTCGATGGAGCTGAGCGCGCCGCACGTCATCATCGCCACCGGCGCGCGTTCGCGCGTCGTGTCGCCGCTGGAGCCCGACGGCAAGCTGGTGTGGAGCTACAAGGAGGCGATGGCGCCGACGGCGATGCCCAGGTCGCTGGCGGTCGTCGGCTCCGGCGCGATCGGCATCGAGTTCGCGAGCTTCTATCGCTCGCTCGGCGCCGAGGTCACGGTGATTGAAATGCTCGACCGCGTGCTCCCGCTCGAGGACGAGGAGATAAGTGCCTTCGCCCGAAAGGCGCTCGAGAAGCGCGGGTTGAAGTTTCTTACCGAAGCCACGGTCGGCGGCCTGAAGAAGAGCGCCGACCGTGTCAGGCTCGAAATCGCCGGTGCAGCCGGCACGACGACAATGGAAGTCGACCGCGTGATCAGCGCCGTGGGAATCGTCGGCAACGTCGAGGGCCTGGGGCTGGAGGACACGCGCGTCAAGGTGGAGCGCACGCACATCGTCACCGACGAATGGTGCCGCACGGCCGAGCCGGGCGTGTTCGCGATCGGCGACGTGGCCGGCGCCCCCTGGCTGGCCCACAAGGCGAGCCACGAAGGCATTCTGTGCGTGGAAAAGATCGCCGGCCTGCCGGGCCTGCACCCGCTGGACGCCAGGCGCATTCCCGGCTGCACCTACTGCGCGCCGCAGGTCGCCAGCGTCGGCCTGACCGAAGCACGCGCGCGCGCGGCGGGGCGCGAAGTCAAGGTCGGCCGGTTTCCGTTCATGGGCAACGGCAAGGCGATCGCGCTCGGCGAACCGGAGGGACTGGTGAAGACCGTGTTCGACGCGAAGACCGGCGAATTGCTGGGCGCGCACATGGTCGGCGCCGAGGTCACGGAACTGATCCAGGGCTATGCGGTGGGCATGACGCTGGAGACGACCGAGGCGGAGCTCATGCACACGGTCTTCCCCCACCCCACGCTGTCGGAAATGCTGCACGAGGCGACCTTGGCTGCCTACGGGCGCGCGATCCACGCCTGAGGGCGCTGCCGCTGCTCTTCGAGTCCGCCCCGGCGCCGACGAGCTTCAGCTCGCGCTGTCACCCGGCGGGCTCAAACGCTCAGGACTCGCCCAGGTAGGCGCGCCGGATGTGCGGCGATGCGAGCAGCTCGGCCGGCGCGCCTTCAGCGGCGATACGGCCCTCCTCGAGCACGTAAGCGCGCTGTGCGACCTCCAGCGCCATGGCCACGTTCTGCTCGACCAGCAGGACGGCCATGCCGCCCGAGTTGATCTTGCGGATGACCGCGAACATCTCGAGCACGATCGATGGCGCCAGGCCGAGCGAAGGTTCATCCAGCAGCAGCAGTTTGGGCCGGCACATGAGCGCGCGGCCGATGGCCACCATCTGCTGCTGTCCGCCCGAGAGCGTGCCCGCCGGCGCTTCGAGCTTGGCCTTGAGGGCCGGGAACACCCCGAGCACCCCCTCCAGGGAACTCGACCGCGCGCCCCGCGCCGCCTTGCGGTAGCTGCCGAGCTCCAGGTTTTCCCGCACCGACAAGCCGGTGAACAGCCGACGCCCCTCGGGCACGATCGCGATGCCGCGGTCGCAGAACCGATGGCTCGGAAGGTGGCCCAGATCCTCGCCATCGATGGTCATCGTGCCGGCGGCGACCCGGTTCAACCCGGCGATCGCGTCGATCAGCGTCGTCTTGCCCGCGCCATTGGGCCCGACCACGCAAACCAGCTCGCCGGCACCGACGGCGAGCGACACGTCCCAGATCGCGGTCGCCGCGCCATGCGCGACCCGGATTTCACGCAACTGCAGCATGTGGCTTTCCCAGATAGGCGGTGACGACCTCGGGACGGGCCATCACATCGGCCGGCGCGCCGCCGGCGATCACGCGGCCGTTGTTGAGCACGACGATGCGGTCGGTGAGCTCCATCACCGCGCGCATCACGTGTTCGACGAAAACGATGGTGGCGCCTTGGTCGCGGATCGCGCGGATGGTGCGGATCGCGCCGTCGATCTCGGACGGCGTCAGTCCCGACAGCACCTCGTCGAGCAACAGCAGCTGGGGTCGCGAGGCGAGCGCGCGCGCCAGCTCGAGGAACTTGCGCTGGTGCAGGTTGAGGTCCTCGGGCAAGGCATCGGCCTTCGCTGCGAGGCCGGTGAACTCGAGCCATGTGCGCGCCTCGCGCTCGGCTTCGGGCCGGGCCAGCCGCGCGCGGCCGAACATTCCGGGTAACGCGACGTTCTCCAGGACGGTAAGGTGGCTGAACGGACGCGGGATCTGATAGGTACGTGCGATGCCGGCGTGCGCGACGCGGTGTGCCGGCAGCCCCGCCAGCTCACCACGCCCGGCAAAGACAACGCTTCCGGCGCTGGCACGGTAATGGCCGCTGATGACGTTGATCATCGTCGACTTGCCAGACCCGTTAGGTCCCACGAGCCCGAGAATCTCGCCCCGCTTGACGACCAGGTCGACGCCATCCACCGCGCGCAGGCCGCGGAACGACTTGACCAGCCCGCGCACCGTGAGCAAGGGCTCGCCGCCTGGTATAGCCGCCCGCCCCGGGACGGGCGGCGCGGCCGGCGGCACCGCTGGCGATGCGGGGCTGCCCTCCTCCGCGGCCGGCCGCTTGCGCGCGGCGTGCACGAAGCGCCCCATCAGCCCATCGGGCATGAACAGGATCACCACCACCAGGATCAGTCCGACCGCGGCGCGCCCGGCCACTGCAAAGTCGCCGGCGGTGAACACGTACAGCAGCCCGGTGATGACCGTGGCGCCCACGGCCGGCCCCAGCCAGTGCCGCGTGCCACCCAGCACGCTCATCAGGACCACGGTGAGCGGCACGAACACCGAGAAGGTCTCGCCCACCGTGACGTAGGAGACGAACATGGCATGGATCGCCCCGGCGACACCCGCCAGCGCGCACGAGATGCCCAGCGCAACGATCTTGAAGCGGAAGGTCGGCACCCCCAGCACCTCGGCGACGTCCTCGTCGTCGTGGATCGCGAACAGGCCCAGGCCGAGACGGGACTGGTAGATCGCATGCGCGATCCAGACGGTCGCGACCGCCAGCGCCAGCGCCAGCATGTAGAGCGTGGCCGCGGGCGTGGCCATCAGCGCGGGCAGCTTCACGCCGCCCAGGTTGACCCCCTGGCCGCCATCGATCGGCGTGTTGAGAACGATGGTCGCGACCACGAAAGTCACCGCCAGCGTGATCAGCGCGAAGAGCTCGCCGCGCAACCGGCCGACGCGGAACACGATCGCGCCCAGGCCCATGCCGAACAGCGCCGAAACGGCGGCGGCGATGGGCAGGGTCCACAAGAACGGTACGCCCAGCTGGCCGGCCAAGGTCGCGGTCGTGTACATGCCGATGCCGAAAAACGCCCCGTGGCCGAATGAGAAGTAGCCCGAGTAGCCGCTGAGGATGTTCCATGAGGTCGCCAGCACGACCCAGTAGAACACCAGGTACATGAACGACTCGTAGAACGCCGGCAACTTCAGCAGCGGCACCGCGGAGAGTGCCAGCCCCGCAATCACGATTCCGGTTCGGGCGGAGATGCGGATGGTCATATCTTCTCGGCCCTTGCCAGCAGCACGAAGATCAGCAGGGTGAACGACACCAGCGGCGCCCAAGCCGGCGCGGTGATCGCCATCGTCACCGACTCGCTCACGCCAATCACGATTCCCGCCACCAGGGGGCCGAGCGGGTTGCCCAGGCCGCCGATCATCACCGCGGCGAACACGACGCCGATCCACGCGTAGATCTGCGAGGGCGCCAGCGTGAAGCTCAGCGCCAGGCACAGGCCCGCCACGCCGGCAAACGCGGCCGAGACACCCGACAGCAGCAGCGACAGCCGCTGCACGTCCACGCCGAAGGCGGCAGCGGCCTTGGCGTCCTCTGTCGCGGCGCGCATGGCCTTGCCCAAATCGGTAAACCGCAACGCGGCCCAGGTCAGCACCGCGAGAGCGGTGGAAAGCAGCAGTGTGAGCAACTCGGGCAGCGGCACGTAGAGCGCTCCCAGCTTGAATTTCGCGTGCCCGTAGGCGGTGTCGAGCATGAGCGGGTCCGCGGTCCAGATGGCCTGGATCCCGCTTTCGATGATCACCGTCAGGCCGAAGGTCACCAGCAGCGAGTTGAATGGCGTGATGGCGAAGCGCGCGAACACCAGCTGCAGCACCACTCCGGCCAGGAAGAACGCCGGCACGATCACCAGCAGCGTCGCCAGCGGATCCCAGTGCGCCGACCCGGTCAGCTGGTGTGTCAGGTAGGCGCCGAGGAAGGCCAGGGCGAAATGCGCCAGGTTGATCTGGCGCAGCATCCCCCAGGACAGGCTCAGGCCGAGCCCGAGCAATCCGTAGAGCGCTCCGATGAAGACGCCCGACAGGACGGACTGGGCCAGCAGTGTGGCACTCGGCAGACTCATGGCTTAGGTATGGAAGAGTTGCACGGGCGCCCGCAGCCCGGTTGCGCAGCGGGCTGCGGTCGCGGCATCGGGCGGTGTCACTGGCCCAGGAGCTTCGCCCCCGGCGCGGCCCATTCCTTTGGCCACACCGTGATCCACTGGCCGTTTTGCACCTGCTTCACGCGCATCAGGTCGTCACCGTAGTTGTTGGTCTTGTCGAAGCGCAGCTTGCCCTGGATCGTGTCGACCTGGCTCTTCTTCAGCCAGTCCGACATCGCCTTGTCGTTCAGCCCGCCGGTGCCCTTGATGGCGGCCTCCAGCACCTGCCATGTCGAGTACGAGGCCGCAGCCTGGGTCTCCACGGCGTTGTCCGCCAGGCCGGCCTTGGCGGCGCGCTCGTTGTAGATCTTCACGAACTCGGCGGCGACGGGGTTGCTGGTAAACGGGGGATGCTGCTCGAAGATCGATGCCGCCAACGCGTTCTTCGCCTCGGGCAGCTTGGCCAACGGTCCCGGCGCCGGGTACATGTAGAAATGCAGCGGCGGCGTGTAGTCGATCTTCTTCATCGCGTCGAGCAACTGGTTGCCCTCCAGGCCGATCGCACCGACCCAGACGAAATCGGGCTTGGCGTCCTTGACCCGGTTCGCAATCGCCCCATAGTCGCGATTGCCGAATTCCCACTCGAGGAACAGCACCTCGGACAGGCCGCGCTTTTTCATCACCTCCTGGGCGCCCTTGGACATCAGGTAGACCGATGGAAACTTGCTGGTGACGATGGCCACCGTCTTCGGCGGCTTGGGCAGCGTGGCCAATGCGTCGAGTACGGTGTTGGGCACCGTGGCCTCCGGGCTCGGTCCCACCGACCACGCCGGGAACTGCATGTCGTACTTGGCCAGGCTGGGAATGCCCATCGTGTGGTGCACGAGCATCTTGCCGTAGCGCTGGGCCACCCCCATCGCCGAAACGATGTTGGGCGTCGCGTAGGGGCCGATCACCAGGTCGACCTTGTCCACCGTGATCAGCTGCTCGTACAGCGTGCGCGCCAGATCGGGCTTGGACTGGTCGTCCTTGACGATCCACTCGACGGGCCGGCCGAGCAGCCCGTCCTTCTTGTTAAGCTGTTCCACATAAATCTCGCCGGCGATCTTGTGGATGATCGCGGTGCCCGACAGCGGGCCGGTCAGCGACAAAGTGCTGCCGATGCGGATGGGTGGGCCGGCCGGGGCCGACTGCACTGCGGCGGCGGCGAGCGCCAGCAGCGCCGCAGAAGCCCACTTGCCAATGGTTCGGGTTGCGGTATTCATGTTTGTCTCCGGTTATGGTGTGTCGTACCTGCGAATCGATGCATAACCCGTGCCAGGGTCAGGTGAGCAGCCAGCCGCCGTCGACATAGAGGTTGACGCCGTTGATGCCCTGGTTGTCCAGCAGGAACAGCGCCGTGGCGCTCACCTCGTCCATCGTCACCAGCCGGCCAAGTGGGGTGCGGTCCACCACCCGCTGCAGGACTGCGGGAGGCTTGCCGTTCCAGGCCGGGCTGTCGCCGACGATGCCCGGGTGAATGGCGTTCACCCGCACCGGCGCCAGCTCGACGGCAAGCGTCTTGATCATGTTGTTGATCCCCCCGTTGACGGTCGTGACGGTGGTCGAGCCGGGATAGGGCCGCTCCTTGGCGAGGCCGCCGAACAGCACGATCGAGCCCTGGGGATCGAAACGCGAAGCCAGCACGTGCACCACCTCCGGGTACCCCACCAGTTTCAGCGTGACCAGCCGCTGGGCGCGAGCGACATCGAAATTGCGCACGCTGTTGTCGTCGCGTTCGATGGCCGCGATCACCAGGTTCTTCACCGTGCCGACGTTCGCAAGACGCCCGGCGATTTCGCCCGGGTTGGCCAGGTCGAGCGCCAGGCCGCGCGTGCGCCCGCCCGCTTGCCGGGCCGCCGCGTCGGCGCGCGCCTGGTCGCGCCCGGTGACGATCACCTCGTCGCCGCGGGCGGCCAGGACTCCAGCCAAATGCAGGCCGATTCCCGACGTTCCGCCGACAATCAAGGACAGGTTATTCGATGCCATCTTGATGCTCCACAGTTTGAAGTGTTTGCGTTTGCTCCGGCGGGCGGCGCTGCCTCACTGCTTTCTGCCCTTGCCTTTGCCCTTGCTTTGGGCGGCGTTCGCCTGCAGCTTTTCCTTCAGGTAGGCCCAGTCGCGCTCGAACCGATAGCCATGCCGGTCCGGCAGCGGCGGCGACTGCGTCTCGAGCCAGCGCACGGTGCTGTCGCTGGTGTTGCAGAACGCGTGCACGCAGCCGACGCCGGTCCAGAACAGATCGCCCTTGCGCAGCGTGTAGCGCTTGCCGTCCGCCTCCGCCTCGACCTCACCATCGAGGATGACGTAGCTCTCCTCCATCGGGTGGTCGTGCGGCAGCGCAACACCGCCCGGCTGGTACTCGACCATGAACATGGTGTGCAACTGGGCATCCAGCCGCTTGTCGACCAGCATCTTCAGTGCGATGCCGCTGTAGGCCAGCAGCGCGGTGTTCATGCTCGCGGAAACCTTCGGCGCGTCCACGCGAGATCCGATCTTGAGTTTGTCGACCTGGATATCGTCGTCCTCCATCCGGAACAGGTAGCGCGAGCGCGGATCCCGGATGTCCAGGTCCACCGTTTCGTGAGCTTCGGTCGGACCGAGAAAGAAAGTGTCCGGATCGCCACCGGCGGGCCGCGGCTGCGGCGCGCACATCTCGATCCACTTCGCATTACCACGCTCCGGCCCCAGCCAGCCGTGGGCAGCGCCCACCGGAATCAGCCCGCATGCGCCCGGCGTGAGCCGGCAGCCGCGCCCCTCCATCACCAGAACGGGCTCTCCCTCCAGCACGAAGAAGCTCTTCTCGTACGACTGCACGTGGGTGTCGACCGAACCGCCGGCCTTGAGGGTGCACAGGCCCACGCCCATGTGCACCGACCCGACCGTCTCATCGACCAGCGACACCCGGCTGTAGGCATTGCTGCGGCCGCGGTGGGCGGCACGCAGGCGCATCTCTGCGGCGCGCATCACATGGTGCATTTGTCTCCTCTCGCGGGCGCCTGCGCGCCCAGTTGGGTGTTCAGTGGGTGCACAGGCTAGCTGAACACCTGTTTACTGTCAATGCACAGTTGCTATACTTTGCTCCATATCAAATCCCGTGCCATGACACCCCGCATCACTTCTCGTCCGCGCGGCCGTAACCCCGAACCGGTCAGCAAGCGCAAGACCAGCCCGCCGGCGTCGAGCGGCGTCGGCGCGAAGCTGCGGGCGGCTCGCGAGCGCAGCGGCGCCACCGTCCGCGGCATTGCGCGCGCGATCGGCGTATCGCCGAGCCTGATCTCCCAGATCGAGCATGGGCGCGTGATGCCTTCAGTAGGTACGCTCTACGCAATTACGACCGAGCTGGGGCTGCTGGTCGATGACGTCTTCAAGGAAGAGCAGGGGACGGCCCCACGCACGGCGAGCCCACCGGCCGCATCCAGCCGCGCCCGGCTCGCGGCCACCGCGCCGATGGGTCCCGTGCAGGATCGCGAATCGCGGCGGGTAATCCGGCTGGCTTCCGGCGTCCGATGGGAGTTGCTCACCGCGACCCCGGACGATGAGCTTGAATTCCTGTACGTGGTCTACGACGTCGGCGGCGAATCCTGCCCGCACGACTCGATGATGCGCCACGGCGGCAAGGAATACGCCTACCTGCTCAGCGGCCGGCTGGGCGTGAAGATCGGCTTCGAGGAATTCGAACTCGGCCCCGGCCAGTCGATCTCCTTCGACGCGCAAGTGCCGCACCGCTTGTTCACGATCGGCGAGCAGCCTGCAGTGGCGGTGTGGGCCGTGCTCAACCGCCAGGGCGACGTGCGCCCCCAACGGCCCACGGCCCCGGTCGCGGTCAAACGCGGCAGCCGGGCGAAGTCGTGACGCCATACATATCGGCAGCGCCCGCACGAGTGGGCAGGAGAATTTCATGCTTGACGTCAGCCGGAAACCGGCGATCGGTTTGATTGGACTGGGCCGCATGGGCCGCGGCATCGCAGGCCGCCTGCTCGGTGGCGGGCACGCGCTCGCGGTCTACAACCGCACCCGGGGCAAGGCCGACGAACTGTGCAGTGCCGGCGCGGTGGAGGCCGCGTCCATCGCCGAGGCCTGCGCGCGGCGCGAGATCGTGATCACGATGCTGGCGGACGATGCCGCGCTGCATGCGGTCGCGCTGGGCCCGGGCGGCCTGCGCGACAGCCTGGATGCCGGCGCGATCCACCTCGTGATGGGCACCCACGGACTGGACATCGTGCGCGCGCTGACTCAAGCTCATGCGGATGCAGGCCAAGTGCTGGTGGCGGCGCCGGTTCTGGGGCGGCCGGATGCCGCGGCGTCGGGCCAGCTCGGTATCGTTGCTGCCGGCCCGGCGGCAGCGCTGCAGCGCTGCCATTCGCTGTTCGACCAGATCGGCAAGCGCGTCTTCGAGGCCGGCAGTCGGCCTGAAGCCGCCGCGGCGGTCAAGCTGGCCAACAATTTCGTGCTCGGTTGCGCGGTGCAGGCGATGGCCGAGGCGTTCACGCTGGTGCGCAAGACCGGCGTCGATCCCCAAACGCTGTACGACGTGATGACGGAGGGGTTGTTCGCGGCCCCGGCATACAAGGTCTACGGCCGCATCATGGTGGATGGTGCCTACGATCAGCCCGGCTTCACCACCCGGCTCGCGCTGAAGGACATGAACCTGGTGCTCGCCGCAGGCGAGACCCAGCAGGTGCCGCTGCCCAGCGCAAGCCTGTTGCGCGACCGGCTGCTGGGCGCCTTGGCGCACGGCGAAGCCGAGCGCGACTGGGGCGTGCTGGCGCGCGAGCAGGCGCGGGCCGCCGGCCTGGAGTAGCGGTCCGTCCCTCCTCACCCCAGGGCCGACGCGCCGCGGGTGGATCAGATTGCGACAGCTGTCGCGCGACAGCCATCGCCGAACGCGGCAGCCTCGACTCCGTGACTGCGCGAACGGCACGCCCGGCCGGCGCTCCCGGATGCAAGACGCCGGGCTTGGGCGGTGGCATGGAAGTTGCGGCCCTCCGTGAGTCTTTCATGAGCGCATGATTACCGACCACTCGACCCAGGCCGGACCGCTGTTCGAATTGCGCGGCATCAGCAAGTCGTTTCCCGGCGTGCGCGCGCTCGACGACGTGTCGTTCGAGATTCACCCAGGCGAAGTGCACATGCTGCTGGGCGAGAACGGCGCCGGCAAGTCGACCCTCATGAAAGTGCTGTGCGGGGCCTACACCGCCGACGCCGGCGAGTTCGCGCATCGCGGCGAGCCGGTCCACATTGACGGGCCGGCCGATGCGCGCCGCTACGGCATCGCGGTGATCTTCCAGGAGTTCACGCTGGTGCCCTATCTGAACATCGCGCAGAACATCTTCCTGGGGCGCGAGTTCAAGTCCGGCTTCCCTGGCTGGGTCGATGCCGCCGGCATGCACCGTGAGGCGCGGCGCATTCTGGATCAGCTCGGCCTGGCGCTGGATACGCGCACGATGGTGGCCGACCTGGGCGTCGCGCACCAGCAGATGGTCGAGATCGCCAAGGCGCTGTCGCAGCAGGCGAAGATCCTGGTGCTCGACGAACCGACGGCGGCGCTGTCGGACCGCGAGACCGAGCGGCTGTTCGCCATGATCGCCAAGCTCAAGGCGGACGGCGTGGCCATGGTGTACATCTCGCATCGAATGGCCGAAGTGTTCGAGCTCGGCGACCGCATCACCGTGCTGCGCGACGGCCGCAAGATCGCCACCCGCATGCCTGGCGAGACGGCGCCGGCCGAACTCGTCAGCCTGATGGTCGGGCGCAAGGTCGACATGTCCTATGCCCGCAGCGAGCGCCCGCCGGCCGGGCCGCGCGTGCTCGACGTGCGCAACGTCCACACCAACAGCGGACTGGTCGACGTTTCGCTGAACGTGCGCGCCGGCGAGATCGTCGGCCTGGCCGGGTTGGTCGGCTCGGGACGCACGGAGGTCGCGCGCGCAATCTTCGGCGCCGACCGCGTCACGTCCGGAACCGTGGAGGTCTTCGGCAAGGTGCAGCGCGGCGATCCCGCCAAGGCGCGAGCACTGGGCGTGGCCCTCATTCCGGAGGGCCGCAAGACCCAGGGACTGGCACTGATCCGGTCGGTGGCCGACAACCTGCTACTGGCCGGCTTGCACAAGCACTTCGGCAAGCGCTGGTTCTCGCCCCGGCACGGGCTGGCCATCGCCCGGTCGCTGATCGAGCGGCTGCGTGTCGTCACACCCGGGCCCTTGCAGCGCGTGGGCCTGCTGTCGGGTGGCAACCAGCAGAAAGTCGTGATCGGCAAGTGGCTCAACGCCGAGTCGAAGCTGTTCCTGTTCGATGAACCCACGCGCGGCATCGACGTGGGCGCCAAGGCCGAGATCTTCGCGCTGCTGGACCAGTTGGTGCGCGGCGGCGCGGCGGTGCTGATGATCAGCTCCGAGCTGCCCGAGATCATCGCCGTGTGCGACCGCACCTACGTCATGCGCGAAGGTCGCGTGGCCGGCGAGCTGGCGCGCGCCCAGATGACCGAACAATCGATCCTGACACTGGGGATGCACGATGCATGACGCGGTGACGGCGGCGCCTGCCCCCAACTTCCTGGAACGGCTCCAGCGCGCGGGCAGCGCCGGCGGCGCGGCGATCGTGCTGCTGGTGCTGTTCGCGGTGTTCGCGCTGGCAGGCCGCAATTTCCTCACCCCCGGCAACCTGGTCAACATCGCGATGCAGTCGACCATCCTGCTGCTGCTGGCGCTGCCGATGACGCTCATCATCCTGACCGAGGGGCTGGACCTGTCCATGGGCGCGGTGCTGACCTTGTGCAACGTGGTGCTGGCGCTGGTCGCCGTCAAGACCGGCGCCCTGGCTCCCGCACTGGCGGCGGCGCTGGCGGTCGGGTTGGCCTTCGGCCTGCTCAACGGCACGCTGGTTGCGGCACTGCGCATCCCTCCCTTCGTCGCGACGCTGGGCACACTCGGCGTGGCGCAGGGACTGGCCCTGGTCGTCACCGACGGACAGAGCGTGGTCGGTATCCCGGACGCGGTTCAGCAGATGAACAGCGGGCTCTGGTTCGGCCTGCTGCCGCCGCCGATCGCCATCGCCGCCCTGGCTTACCTGGCGATGCACCTGTTGCTGTACCAGACGCGCTTCGGCGCCTACGTGTTCGCGCTCGGCGGCAACCGCGAGGCGCTCACGCTGGCGGGCATCCATGCGCGCGGCAACCTGATCGCCGTTTACGTGCTGGGCGGGCTGATGGCCGGGCTGGCCGCTCTGCTGCTGACGGCGCGCATCAATGCCGGTCATCCGACCGCGGCGATCGGGATGGAATTCGACGCCATCGCCGCGGTGGCCGTCGGCGGGACCTCGTTCGAGCGCGGCAAGGGCTGGCTGTTGGGCACCGTGCTCGGCGTGCTGGCCGTCGGCGTGCTGCGCAATGGCCTGAACCTGATGTCGGTCCCGTCGTCGGTCCAGGTGTCCGCGATCGGCGTGCTGGTCATCGTGGCCCTGCTGATCGACGCATTCCGTGGAGACCGCCGGTGACGGCCGCCAGCCTGGACCTCAATCGCGGTCCGCTCGCGCACCTGTCGCAGGGCACGCGCAGTGTCGTCTACCGGCTGCTGGCCATGGCGCTCATCGCGGCAGCCATGTCCTTCGCCAGCGAGGCCTTCCTCACCTCCAACAACCTGCTGAACGTGCTGCGCCAGGCGAGCCTGCTGTTCCTGCTGGCCTCCGGCCTGACGCTGGTGATCCTGACCGCGGGGCTCGACCTGTCGGTCGGCGCCAACGTGGCGCTGTCGGCCTGCCTGGCCGCCACCGTGATCAAGGGCACCGGCTCGGTGGCCCTGGGCGTCGCGGCGGGCCTGGGCGCGGGCTCGCTGGTCGGGCTGGCCAACGGTTTGCTGGTGACGCTGCTGCGCATCCCGCCGTTCATCGCCACCTACGGCATGCTGTGGATCCTGCACGGCGTGACCTACTGGTTCATGAAGGGCGAGACGATCCACGGCTTTCCGCCGGCCTTCCGGGCCGTGGGCAGCGGCTACTGGCTCGGGGTGCCGATCCCGGTCTACGTCATGCTGCTGTTCCTGGCCGCCGGCATCGTCTTCGCGCAGCGCACCACCTGGGGTCAGGAAATCTATGCGATCGGGGCCAACCCGGAAGCGGCTCGGCTGTCGGGCGTGCCGGTCAGGCGGCGCCTGGTGCTGGTATACGTGGCCAGCGGCGCGATGGCGGGGCTGGCCAGCCTGATCTTCCTGGCGCGCCTGAACTCGGCCGAGGGCGACATCGGCGAGACGCTGACGCTACCGGCGATCGCCGCCGTCCTGATCGGCGGGACGTCGCTGTTCGGTGGCGTGGGTTCGATGCTCGGAACCCTGGTCGGTGCCGTGATCCTGACGCTGGTGCTCAACTTCATGAACCTGTTGACGATCAACGCGAACTGGCAGCCGCTGGTGACCGGCGTCATCGTGGTGCTGGCGGTATTTTTGGACAACCTCACACGCAAAGGAGACTCACGATGAAAACCCTGCAGACCATGACTCTGACGCTCGCGGCGCTGGCCGCCCTGGCCGCCGCCGGCGTGGCCCGCGCCGACAACGAGCGGTTGGCCGTCTTCACCAAGAACCAGACCAATCCGTACTTCCAGGCCGTGCGGCTGGGCACGGAAGCGGCCTCCCGGCAGATGAAGGCCACGGTCACGCATTACGTGCCGACCAAGCCTGACAGCATTCCGGAGCAGATGAGCCAGATCGAGGACGTGATCGTCAAGAAGCCCGACGCGATCGTCTTCATTCCGGTGGACTACAAGGCAATGGCCCCCGGCGTGCAGAAGATCAACACGGCGAAGATCCCGGTGGTCAACGTCACCGACCGCAGCGAGGTCGGAGCCTTCGTGTCCTTCGTCGGCGCGAGCGACTACGACCTGGGCAAGGAAACCGCCCGGGCGCTGTTCAAGGCCATGGGAGGCAAGGGCAACGTGATCGGGATCGAAGGCGTCAAGGGCTCGCTGACCAACATCGACCGCCAGCGCGGCATGCGCGACGCGCTGAAGGACTTCCCGAACATCAAGCTGCTGGCCTCGCAGCCGGGCAACTATCAGCGCCTGCAGGCGCTGCAGGTGATGGAAAACCTGATGCAGTCCTATCCGCAGATCGACGGCGTGTTCGCCGCCAACGACGCCATGGCCTCCGGGGCGATCGAGGCCATGGAGGCCGCCAACCGCAAGGCGCTGGTGGTCGGCATCAACGGCACCAAGGAAGCGATCGACGCGATCAACGCCGGCAAGATGCTGGCCACGGGCGACTACAACGGCTTCCTGCAGGGCTGCCTGGGCACGATGGCGGCCCTGCGCTCTCTGCGCGGCCAGCCCGTGCCCAAGGAAATCGTGCTGCCCGCCGCCGTCATCGACAAGGCCAACGCCGCCAGACATGCGGTCCCGGTGGAACAGCGCAGCTGCCCGCGCTGGGAGGATGCGGTCAAGGGCTGAGCAGCCCCGATGCCCCGTCGCCGCACGGGCTCCCATCCCATGTCATCCCGTGATCAGCCGCCGCCGGCCCGATCCCCTCACGGAATCGGATCGGCTGGTGAATTTGGTATTCTGGTACCGGTCCCGCCGTCCGGCTCCTGCCGGCCGGCGTGGGACTGGCAAGACATGGTGTCCGAGAACTTCATCCAGCAGATCAAGCACGAATGGGAGCGCTTCACCGGCAACGGCGAGCTCGACCCGGAGGTCGTGCGACCGCCGGTGGCCGCGTCGTGGCGCCGCTGCGCGCGGCTGGGCATCGACCCGCGCGCACCCAAGCCGCCGCCGAAGCTGAGCGCGCCGCAGCTGGGTGAACTCAAGGCTCGCAACCGCCAGCTGCTGGAAACCGCCCTGCCGTTCATGGAGTTCCTGTGCAGCGCGGCGCGCGGCACCGGTTTCATCCTCGTGATCACCGACGCGCACGGCGTCGTGCTGGAGCTGTTCGGCGACGACGAAGTGCTGGGCGTGGCGCGCGGCAACAACTACGTGCCGGGCAGCTCGCGCGAGGAATCCGTCGTCGGCACCAACGCGATCTGCCTGGCGCTGGAACAGCGCGAGCCGGTCCAGCTCACGGGGGCCGAGCACTGGAACGTCCGCCACCACGAATGGACCTGCGCCTCGGCGCCGATCTTCGGTTCGGCCAAGGAACTGGTTGGCACGGTGACGCTGTCGGGCCATTCGCTGCACGCCCATCGCCACACGCTGGGCATGGTGATCTCGGCCGCGGAGGCGATCCATGACCGGCTGTGCGAGCGCGAGGCGACGCAACACAAGAGCCGGCTCGACGCGCTGCTGGCCACCATCATCAATTCGCTGGACGAAGCCTTCATCACGATCGACGGTACGGGCCTGGTCAGCAGCGTCAATCCGACGGCGGAGCGCAAATTGGGCATACGCGCCGAGCAGGCACTGGGCAAGAGCGTGCTGCGCCTGTTTCCGTCCAGTCCCGAGCTGATCGGCGTGCTGGAGGGTTGCACCAAGGAGCAGAACCCGATCGAGGTCGTGAATGAATCGGGACGCGGTCACTTCATCGTCACCGCTTACGTGATGCACGCCGACGGCGTGTCCCAGGGCGCGTTCCTGGCGCTGCGCGAGCGCAAGGAATTCCTGAACCAGGTGCGCGAGATCTCAGGCTTCGACGCCGTCACGCGCTTCGAGGACATCGTCGGGCAGTCGCCCGCGCTGCGCCGGCAGATCGAACTGGCGCGGATCACCGCCCGCCAGAACTCGCGCATCCTGATCACCGGCGAGACGGGAACGGGCAAGGAACTGTTCGCCCAGTCGATCCACAACGGGTCGCCGCGCTGCCGCGGGCCGTTCGTGGCGCTGAACTGCGCGGCGATCCCGCGCGAACTGCTGGAAAGCGAATTGTTCGGCTACAAGGGAGGCGCATTCACCGGGTCGCGCAAGGGCGGGCAGGTCGGCAAGCTCGAACTGGCCGACGGCGGGACGATTTTCCTGGACGAAATCAACCAGCTGCCGCTGGACCTGCAGGGCAAGCTGCTGCGGGTGCTGCAGGACAGCACGATACTGCGCCTGGGCGACACGAAGCCGATCCGCGTGGACGTGCGCGTGGTCGCAGCGACCAACGAAGATCTCCACGTGAAGAGCCTGTCCGGCGGCTTCAGGCAGGATCTCTATTTCCGCCTGAGCGTCGTCGAGATCAACCTGCCGCCCCTGCGCGAGCGGGTCGAGGATATTCCGCTGCTGGCCGCCCACATCCTGGAGCGCTTGGCGGACAAGCTCGCCCGCGGCCCGCTCAGGATTTCGCCGGCGGGTGTCGAGCTGCTGTGCTCCTACCCCTGGCAGGGCAACGTGCGCGAACTCGAGAATGTGCTGGAAATGGCGGCGATCGTGTGCCCGGGCGAAACACTGGATCCCGAGCACCTGGCGTATCGAATGAAGGGAGTCGCACAGCGCTCGGCGCCGGCCGCCGTACCTGCGCCGCCCGTGCCCCAGCCGCCGCCGCAGGCCGCCCGCACGGCGGTGCCGGCGCTCCCCGAATCCGCGTCCGTGGTGCCGATTCGCGACGCAGAAATCGACCTGATCCGCACGGCGCTGAAAGAATATGACTGCAACATCACCCTGGTGTCGCGCCAGTTGCAGATCTCGCGTTCGACGATCTACCGCCGGATGAAGGAGCACGGGATCACCAAGTCGGTTCGTCTCGGCTGAAGCGCGCGTCTGAACGCGACCCGACCGCGCGGCGATGCAACAGCTGTCGCACGCTGGAACAATGGCCCTGCGCCGGGCCGCTGACAGGACGCAGTTCGCCCTGGAGGAACCGTTCCAAGGAGCCACCGCCGCACTTGGCATGGCAATTGCGGGGGCTGCTTCCAAAGCCCCGGGGATTCCTCCTCCGTATTGCGCGGGACTTTCGCCGACCATCGTTCCAAGGAATCTTGCCATGAGCAGCGCCCTGTTTTCACCCATCACGCTTCGCGGTCTCACGCTGAAGAACCGCATCGCCGTCTCGCCGATGTGCCAATACATCTCCGACAACGGCAACGCCAACGACTGGCACCTGATGCACTACGGATCGATGGCGCTGGGCGCCGGCGGGCTGGTGACGGTCGAAATGACCAACGTCAACCCGGCCGGGCGCATCTCGGCCAAGTGCGCGACCCTGTGCAGTGACGAGAACGAGGCATCGTGGAAGCGGGTGGTGGACTTCGCCAAGAAGTTCGGCACTGCCGCCATCGGAATCGAACTCGCGCACGCCGGGCGCAAGGCCAGCACGCAGCCGCCCGCGCTGGGCGGCAAGCCGCTGAAAGCCGCGGAAGGCGCATGGGAAACCGTGGCACCCTCGGCCGTTCCGTACGCCGACTGGCATACGCCGCGCGCGCTGACCCAGGCCGACCTGACCCAGCTCGCCGGCGACTTTGTCTCGAGCGTGAAGCGCGCCGATCGCGCCGGCTTCGACCTCATCGAGTACCACGCCGGCCACGGCTACCTGATGCACCAGTTCCTGTCGCCGCTGGCCAACCAGCGTACCGACGAATACGGCGGCAGCCTGGAGAACCGCATGCGCTTTCCGCTCGAGGTGTTCGCCGCCATGCGCGACGCCTGGCCCACCGACAAGCCGATGGGCGTGCGGCTGTCGGTGACCGACTGGGTCGACGGCGGCCTGGACCTGGCGCAGAGCCTGCGCTTCGCCCAGGAACTCAAGAAGCTCGGCTGCGACTTCATCGACGTGTCCAGCGGCGCGCTCGACCACCGGCAGCAGCCGCCGTTCGCGCCCGGCTACCACGTCGCCTTCGCCGAGCAGGTGAAGCGCGGGGTCGGCCTGCCGACGATGGTGGTGGGCCTGATCACCGGCGCCCGGCAGGCCGAGGAGATCGTCGCCAGCGGCAAGGCCGACATGGTGGTGCTTGGCCGCGGCGCGCTGTTCAACCCGCGCTGGAGCTGGCACGCGGCCGAAGAGCTGGGCGTGGACATGCCCTACGCGCCGAAGATGTTCCCGGCCCATCCGTCGCTTCGGCCCTGGGTGTTCCCGAACCGCGTCAAGGCCGCCTGAGCGCCCCGTGGCCGCACGCCGTGGGCTCATTCGACCTGTCCGATCCGATCGCGCTGCTGCGGCTGGCGTGCGGGCTGTTCCTCATCCCGCACATCGCGGGCAAGCTGATCCCCCCGCGGCCGGCGCTGAACTTCTTCCAGGCCGTCCGTTTCCCGGCGCCGCAGTTCTTCATGTACCTGGACGCGGCGGTGGAGACTTTGGTCTGCATCGGCCTGGTGCTCGGTGTGTACACGGCCTGGGCCGCGTGGCTCGGCGCACTGGTCCTGCTGCTGGCCGCCGTGGCCGTCTGGCGGCTGCAGGTGATCCAGGGCAAGCCAACGTGGCTATGGAACGTCGGCGGCATGGAGTATCCGCTGTTCTGGTGCCTGGCCTGCGTCGTGGTGGCGCTGGCGCACAGCCGGTGAATGCGCCACCCCACGCGATATTTCCGACAGGGATACGATAGCAGCCGACCTGCCCGAACCGACCTCGGTGCGCCTGCCGGCACCCCGCGAAACTGCACTTTCTAGGAGACGATCATGAAGTACAACCGCCCGCATTCCACCGCTTCCTGGGGCACGATGGCCAAGGACTGGGAACTCGGCATCGACTACCAGCGCATGAACCGCGAGCGCCTCGCGCGGGCACAGGCCGCCATCAAGAACGCCGGTTTGGGCGGCGTGCTCAGCTTCAGCGTCGACAACGTGCGCTACGTGACGAGCACCCATATCGGCGAATGGGCGCGCGACAAGTTCGACCGCTACAGCCTGTGCGTGCCCGATGCCGAGCCCTTCCTGTGGGACCCGGCGCCGCCGGCCAAGCGCATCGCCGCCCCTTGGATCGCCGAGCGCGTGGAGGCGCCCAAGAGCATCCTGCAAGGCGCGTTGCCTCCGACCATGGGGGTTCAGGCCGACTTCGCCAGGCAGATTCGCAAGGCGATGGCCGACTACGGCATCAGCGGCAAGCCACTGGGCGTGGACGTGATCGAGCTGCCCATGCTGCGCGCGCTGGAAAAAGAGGGCATCGAGGTCGTCGACGGCCAGCAGGCCATGCTCGACGCGCGCGAGGTCAAGACGCCCGACGAGATCCAGTGCTTGAAAATCGCCGCCGGCATGGTCGACGCGACCTACTACGACATCTGCAAGGCGATCCGTCCCGGCGTGCGCGAGAACGAACTGGTGGCCATCGCGAACGATCGGCTGTTTCGCCTCGGATCGGAGCGGGTAGAGTGCGTCAACTCGGTGGCCGGGCCGCGCGGCACGCCCCATTCGCACACGATGAGCGATCGCATCATCCAGCCCGGCGACATGATCTACCTGGACATCATGCATTCGTTCAACGGCTATCACACCTGCTACTACCGCACCTTCGTCTGCGGCGAGCCCAACAAGCACCAGATCGAGGCCTACGAGCTGGCGAGCAAATGGATCAGCGCGTCGATCGACGCCATCAAGCCCGGCATCACCGTCGACGAGGTGGCGCAGGTCTGGCCGAAGGCGCAGGAGTTCGGCTACAAGAACGAGGAAGAGGCCTTCCTCTTGCAGTACGGCCACGGCATCGGCCTGGGCCTGTGGGAGCGGCCGATCTTCACCCGCCGCTTCGCCGGGCAAAACACCAAACTCAAGGAAGGCATGGTGTTCGCGGTCGAGACCTGGAAGGGCGCGGCCGACGGCTCCGGCGCGGCGCGCATCGAAGAGGAAGTGGTCATCACCAAGGACGGCTGCGAGATCATTACCAACTTCCCGTCGGACCGCCTGATCTCGTGCGGCCTGCCGGGCTGCGAAGTATTCTGAGGGCCCGGCGGCGACGCCAGCACGGACCCGGCCCCGCCGATGGCGCCAACGCCCGTTTCGATCGTCACCGGTTTTCTCGGCAGCGGCAAGACCACGCTGCTGAACCGCGCGCTGCGCGACCCGCGGCTGGCGCGCACGGCAGTGCTGATCAACGAGTTCGGCGAGATCGGCCTGGATCACGAGCTGGTGCGCTCCGGCAGCGACAACGTCGTGCTGCTGGAAAACGGCTGCCTGTGCTGCGCCGTCAAGGGCGATCTGGTCAAGGCGCTGGACAACCTGGCGCGTGGCGCGCTCAAGGGTGAACTGCCGCCGTTCGACCGCTGCGTGATCGAGACTTCCGGTCTGGCCGAACCGACACCGGTGATAGAGGTGCTGCTGTCCGAGCCGACGATCGCGGCGCGCTACGCCCTGCACGACGTGACTACGACCGTGGACGCGATCAACGGAGCCGCCACGCTCGACGCCCACCTGGAATCGGCCAAGCAGGTGGCTCTGGCCGACCGCGTTCTGCTCACCAAGATCGACCTGCTGCCCGCCGGGCCGGCGCGCGACGCGGCCATCGAGCTCCTGCGCACCCGCATCGCCGCGCTCAATCCCGCGGCGCCGGTGCTCGACGCGGCCGCCATCGGCAATCCGGCCGAGTTGATGACCGCGCCGAACGACGACGCCACGCCGCTGCGAACCGTCGAGCGTGTCGCCGCGGCGTTGTCGCTGCAAGGCGCCGGCGTGCTGGCCGAACGCCACGGCTCCGGTGACCAGCGGCCGCGCTACGCCAGCGTCCACGCGGCGCGCAATGCCGACAGCCGCATCCGCACCTTCACCTTCGTGCGCGACGAGCCGCTGGCCTGGCGCGCCGTCGAGATGTTTCTCGGCGCGCTGCAGCAAAGCCTGGGGCCGGCGCTGCTGCGCGTCAAGGGGCTGCTCCACGTCGCCGAGCACCCGCAGGGGCCGGCCGTCGTGCATGGCGCGCAGCAACTGCTGCACGGGCTGACCTGGATGCCCGATTGGCCAAGTGACGACCGCCGCACCCGCGTTGTCTTCATCACGCTGTCGTCGGCCGCCGGCGAAGTCGATGAGCTGTTCGACTGGGTCCGGCGCATGGCGCGCTGAGTCCGCTGCCGGGATGCTCGGCCAGATCGCCAGCCCGCGCCCAGGTTCTGGCTGCTGGCGACCGTGGCCACCGTGCTGATCGGCATGGCCAAGGCCGGATTCGGCGGCACCACCATCAACCTGGGCGCGCCGCTGCGAGTGCGCCGGGCAATGTCAATCCGGCCGCAGCCCCGCCGCGCGCTCATGCACGCGGATCACCGCCGCATAGTCGAGCGCGCGGTCGCCCTGGACCACCGCCGCGTGCAGCATCTGCCCAACCAGCGCCGTGAGCGGCAGGGGCACGTCGCTGCCGGCGCCGGCGGCCAACATCAGCCCCACGTCCTTCTGCATCTGGTCGACGGTGAAGGTGGGCGTGTAGTCGCGCTCGCGCAGCGATTCGCCCTTGGCCTGCACGATCGGCGAGCCCACGGCGCTGGCCGCGATCACCTCCCACATCTGGCGCCAGTCCAGCCCGCCTTTCTCGCCCAGCGTCAGCGCCTCGGCCAGCATGCCGGCGGTGCCGGCGATCATCAGGTTGATCACCAGTTTCATCAGCCGCGCCTGCTCGCCCTCGCCCAGATAGAACTGAGTCGGGCCGAAGCATCGCAGCAATGGCCGCACCGCGGCGTAAGCCTCGCACGGGCCGGACGCCATCACCGTCAGTTGCGCCTGCTCTGCCATCCGGTTGTTGCCCGAGACCGTCGCGCGCACATAGGCCAGGCCATGCGCAGCGCAGGCCGCGGCTGCGGTCGCGCTGGCTTCGAGCGAAACGGTGCTGGTGTCGATCCAGACGGTGCCGGGTCGCGCGCCGCATGCCAGCGGTTCGGCCACCGCGAGCAGCGCTGCGTCGTCGGGCAACGCGGAGACGATCACTTCGGCCTCGCGCAGCGCCTCGGCCAAGCCGGGCGCCAGCGGCAGCCCGGCGGCCACGGCGGCCGCGCGGCGAGCGGCTGCCATGTCGTGGACCACCAAGGAGTGGCCGGCGGCCGCCAGGTGCGCGGCCATCGGCAGGCCCATTTTTCCAGCGCCGATCAGGGCGATCTTCATTGTTGAGGTACCCGGGTACTTGTGGAGCACATGGGTACGCAAGGTTCGGGCCATCGGCGTGACTCGCGAGCGGGCTGTGTCACTGGCACCGGGCACAGGACTTGCACCCCAATCCCGACAGCCATCACTAAGCTGTGGAGCACCCCATGTCCGAACCCATTGCCCCCCTGCACTCCCCGGCCGAAGGCATGCCGCCGGCGGCCGCCATCCGCGCGACCGCGCTGGCCGAGCTCGCGGCGCGCTTCGGTGCCCGTGCGTCGCGAGCGCCAGCCGTGCTGGCTCGGCACGGTGCCAGCGAGGCCTACCATGCTGCTTTGCCACCGGAACTGGTGATCGAACCGGAGTCCCCCGAAGAAGTCCAGGCGATCGTCCGCCACTGCGCGGCACACCGGGTGCCGGTGATTCCATTTGGCGCCGGCACCTCGCTGGAAGGCAACACCAGCGCCCCCCACGGCGGCGTCTGCATCGACTTCTCGCGCATGAAGCGGGTGCTGGCGATTCGCCCGGAGGACCTGGACTGCAGCGTGCAGCCCGGCATCACGCGCAAGGAGCTCAACGCCCAGTTGCGCGGCACCGGCCTGTTCTTTCCGATCGACCCCGGCGCCGACGCCTCGATCGGCGGCATGAGCTCGACCCGCGCGTCGGGCACGATGGCCGTGCGCTACGGCACGATGCGCGACAACGTGCTCGGCCTGGAAGTCGTGCTGGCCAGCGGCGAAGTGATGCGCACCGCACGGCGCGCGCGCAAGTCGGCGGCCGGCTACGACATGACCAAGCTGTTGGTCGGCGCCGAAGGAACGCTGGGCGTGATCACCGAGATCACGCTGCGGCTGCATCCGGTGCCTGAAGCGATTTCAGCGGCGACCTGCGCATTCAGCCGCCTGGACGACGCCGTCAACTGCGTGATGGCGATCATGCAAGCCGGGATCGCCGTCGCGCGCATCGAGCTGCTCGACGAGGTCATGCTGCGCGGCGTCAACCTGTACTCGAAGCTCGGCGCCGCCGAGGCGCCCACGCTGTTCCTCGAATTTCACGGCAGTGCGGCCAGCGTCGAGGAGCAGGCCCGGCGTGCGCAGGAGATGGCCGCCGAATTCAACGCCGGAGAATTCCGCTGGGCCACACGGACCGAAGACCGCACCCGGCTGTGGACCGCGCGCGACAACACGCTTTATGCCGGCATGGCGCTGCGGCCGGGCGTGAAGGCGATGATCACGGACGTGTGCGTGCCGATCTCGCGGCTGGCCGAATGCCTGCTGCAGACCAAGGCCGACATCGACGCCAGCGGTTTCATTGCGCCCATCGTCGGCCATGTCGGCGACGGCAACTTCCACTTGCTTCTGCTGGCCGACCGCGCCGACGCGCAGGAGTTGCAGCGCGCCCAGGCCTTGCATCAGCGCCTGGTCGAGCGCGCGCTGGCGCTGGACGGCACCTGCACCGGCGAACACGGCATCGGCATGGGCAAGATGAAATTCCTGCGCCAGGAACTGGGCAACACCGTCGACGCGATGCAGGCCGTCAAGCGCGCCCTGGATCCGCTGAACATCCTCAATCCCGGCAAGATATTCGCCCTCGACGAGTCCCCGCTCAACGGGACGCCAGGCCCAGTGCCTGGGTGATCCGCCGGCCTGAGGCCGTCAGGTGCTGCAGCAGGGGAGCGAGCTCCACGCCCAGCAGGCGCCCGTCGCGCTTCTTCCAGCGGCCGGCAACCATCACGCTGTCGATGTTGCCGATCGAGGCTTGCATCACGACAGAGTTGACCGCGTCGTGAACCGGCTGCATGTTCAGCGCGTCGGCACGGATGACCACTAGGTCGGCCTGCTTGCCCACCTCCAGTGTGCCGATGCGATCGAGCTGGCCGAGCATCCGCGCGCCTTCGACCGTGACCCAGGCGAGCGCCTGCCGCGTGGTGACGGTGCTGGTGGACGGAATGCCGCCATGCTGCGCCCGATGGGCCGCGTTGTCGAGCGTGCGTTGCATGCCCAGCGCCACGCGGGCCTGGGTCAGCATGTCGCCGCTGAGCACCGATTCCAGGTCCACGCCCAGCGAAGGCGCGCGGCCGAACTCGCGCAGCCGGCCCGTCACCGGGTGGCCATGCCCCTGCGTCATCTCGTTCTCGGCGGCGACCGAAAAGGTCATGCCCAGCTCGCAAAAGTGCTTCAGCTGTGCATCGTCGAGGGCGTGGCCGTGCACGATGTTGACATGCGGCCCCAGCAGGCCCTCGGCCTCCAGGCGCTGCCAGCCGTCCGGCGTGCGTGGCGGTCCGCCGCCCTGGTGCAGCGAGGCCACGACGCCCAGCTCGCGCGCCATGCGAAAGTCATGCAGCGCCACGTCCAGGGTCGAATAATGCGGGCCGAGCACGGCCGCGTGCACGGTGAGGAGCGGTTCGCGCACGTGCGCATCGATCAGGCGCTGCAGCTCGACGCGCGGGTGCGGCACCTCCCAGAACGGCCGTTCACCGGGTGTCGGAGCGGGCTTGGGCGTGCCGTGAAAAAACGCGGCGCGGATGCCGCTTCGCAGCAGCGCGGCGATGGCGGCGTCGTTGTGCGCGGGGGTCGGGTTGTTGTGACACCAGTCGGCCAGCGTGGTCGTGCCGCAGTTGAGCTGATTCAGCGCGCCGGCCAGCGTGGCGATATGCAGGTCGTCGGGCGTGAACACCTTCGCCAGCCCGGCATGCATCTTCTGGAAATATTCCAGCAGGGTCCAGTTGGCCGCCAGCCCGCGCAGTGCCGTCTGCCAGGTATGCATGTGCGCGTTGACGAGGCCGGGAATGACGATGCAGCCGCGCGCATCGACAATCTCGTCGCTCTGGAGAGCCAGACCGGGCGCCTCGCCGCAGCCCGCCGCGGCGGATGAGATCGCGGCAATCCGGTCGCCATCCACCAGCAGATCGGCGCCGGGCAAGTCCCCCGATGCGCCCATGGTGACCAGTGTCGCGCCACGGATCAGAATCTTTGTCATTGGGGTCGAAAAAGGCGCCCGGGACCGGCGCCCGTGTACTGTACATGGATGTGGGGGCAAGACCTGCGCCATGCGGTCGGACGACCGGCATGACAAAGGCCCGGCCGTAGGGCGCCTTGTTCCAGCTGCCACGCCGACCAGCAGGCGCAGGCGGCCGGCGTCACCGGCACCGGACAGGGCTGAGCGCCACGCTCAGCCGTCCACGGCGGCTTCGGTCCGCGGCAGTGCCTCGGCGTCGACGCCGAGGTCTTCGGCCACCGTGCCCCATCTGCCGACGATGACCGGGCGCGCATCGCCATCGGCGAACAAGCCGAACGTCGTGGCGCCACCGGCCGCGCCCCCGCGCACCACCACCGGCGAGCCGTGGAATACCGGCCCCTTCAGCCACGCGTCCAGCCGCTGCGGCGCAGCCGGGTCCGGCGCCGGCAGCCGCGCCAGGCACTGGCCGAGCACCAGTTGCGGATGCTGGAACGCACCCCGGAAGCCGAACAGGCGCGCGTACGGGGTCCAGAGATGGATGCCGTTGTAGTCGCCGGTGAGCCGGCCGAAGCGCAGCCCGGCGCCTGGCGCGGTGCGCCAGCGGGCGATCTCCTGCTCGCCCACTTCGGGCGCCCTGGCCAGCGCCGGGGCCGGCCCGGGTTCGCCAAAGCGGCCGCGATAGTAGAAGGTCGTCACGCTCTCCCACGCAACGCGGTCATGCAGCCGGGCCGCCGTGTGCAGGTCGACCTCCAGCCCCTTGTCCAGCACGCGGTGACCGGCGACGTGGGTCTCCAGTTCGAGCATCGAGCCGACCGCGATCGGCAGATGCTGCCGGAAGTGGTTGCGCACCTGCAGCGCGTTCCAGATCGGCAGCGGCCAGGCGCGGTGCGTCAGCAACGCCATCAACAGGCGAAAGCCCACGACGTGCAGGTACAGCACGGAGACGCTTCCGCCTGCCGGCAGCCCGGTGAGTGCCAGGAATTGCGCGACCTCGCGGCGGTCGATCGGCAACCCGTGCCACACGAGCCGCAGCGGCGGCAGGCCGGACGGGAGATGAAACGGCGCCGCGCGGCGAAATGCGCCGACCATGTATGCCAGCGCCGACGGCCGGCGCCGGAACTCCACCAGGGTTGCCATGGTGCCCTCCTTCTCTGGCGCGCGGCGGCAGCGGCCGTCGGCGCAAAGTGCGATGGTGCCCGCGCCCCCGCCCCGGATCAAGAGCGCCCGGTTGCCAAGGTGACTCGGCCTGCCGGATCCCGTCCGCCGCCCGCTAAGCTCGGCGCATGTCCGCCAACCTCTATGCGCTCGGTGCGATCGCCCTGTGGTCCACCCTGGCGTCGCTGGGCGTCGCGCTGCAGCACCTGCCGCCGTTCCTGCTCACCGGCCTCGCCCTCCTGATCGGCAGCATTCCCTCATGGCCGCTGGCGCGCCACTGGCGGGTGCCGGCCGCGACGCTCGGGCTCGGCCTGTATGGCCTCTTCGGCTACCACCTGCTGCTGTTCATCGCGCTGCGCCATGCGCCGGCGGTGGAAGCCAACCTCGTGAACTACCTGTGGCCGCTGCTGATCGTCGTGCTGGCGCCGGTGCTGCTGCCGGGCATGCGGCTGCGACCGCTGCACGCCGTCGCCGCGGTCGCCGGCTTCGCGGGCGCCGCCATCGCGATCCTCGGCTCGGCGCCGGGCGCCGGCGGCGGATGGTCCTGGGGTTTCCTGCCGGCGCTTGCTTCGGCGGTGGTGTGGTCGAGCTATTCGCTGCTGACGCGCCGCGTGCGCCCGTTTCCGACTGCCGCCATCGGCCTGTTCGGGGCGGTGTCGGGCCTGCTGGCGCTCGGTTGCCACTGGCTGTTCGAGCCGCGGGCGGCACTGGCCGCCTCCGACTGGGCCCTGGTCGCCGTCATGGGCCTTGGGCCGCTTGGCGCTGCCTTCTTCCTCTGGGACAAGGCGCTCAAGCTCGGCGATCCGCGGCAGATCGGCATCCTCAGCTACATCACGCCGCTGGCTTCGACACTGTTGCTGATGGCGGTCACCGGCAAGGCGCCCAGCTGGAGCATTGGCCTGTCCGCCCTCCTGATCATCGGCGCGGCCGTGGTGGGCACGCGGGCCGGACCGCCGCGAACGGCCCCGGCCAGCGGCTGATTCCATTCAAAACGGTCAAAAGAGCTCGCACCGGCACTCCTGGTGTAAACCCCTTGGTCGAGTCATGGCGCCGCCCGCTAGCATCCGGCGCCCAATCACAACAAGGGAGGCAACCATGATCAAGCATCTCGGCTTGGCGATCGCCGTGGCCGCACTGGCCGCCGGCTGCGCGCAGACCCCACCCACCGTGTCCGCCGCCGCCGCGCCGGTCAGCGGCAACACGCCGGCCTGGCAACAGGGCCGCGCCGCCGACATGGCGGGCTCCACGCTCGCGCCGCTGGCCGGCAAGCTCACCGTCACGCCGGCCTCGGACATCCCGGTGCAGAACCTGAAGCTGCCGCCCGGCTTCAAGGCCGAGATCTGGTCCACCGGCACGCCCGGCGGCCGCGCCATGGCCCGCGGCCCGGGCGGCAAGATCTACATCGGCACGCGCGGCATCGGCCGGGTCTACGAAATCACCGACCAGGGCAGCACGCGCACCAGCCGGATCCTGGCCGACAAGCTCAACCAGCCCGCCGTCGCCTTCCACAACGGGTCGCTGTACGTGTTCGCGATCGACAAGGTGCTGCGCTACGACGGGATCGAGAGCAATCCCAACGTGCAGCCGGTCGACCTCACCGCGAACTTCAACCTGCCGCCGCAGCAGCACCACAACTGGAAGTACGTGCGCTTCGGGCCGGACGGCAAGCTCTACGTGCCGTTCGGCGCGCCGTGCAACATTTGCATCCCGGGCGAGCCGTACGCGCAGATCCGCCGCTACAACGCGGACGGCTCCGGCATGGAGGTGATCGCCCGCGGCGTGCGCAACACCCAGGGGTTCGACTGGCACCCGGTGACCAGGGAGCTGTGGTTCAGCGACCATGGCCGCGACTGGATGGGCGATGACACGCCCGAAGACGAGCTCAACCGCCTCACCCGCGCCGGGCAGAACTTCGGCTTTCCCTACTGCCACGCGAACGGCGTCGCCGACCGCGACATCCGCAAGAGCAATGCCTGCGAGGGCGTGACGCTGCCGGTCAAGACCATGGGCGGCCATGCGGCCGTGATGGGCGTGCACTTCTACACCGGTTCCATGTTCCCGGCCGAGTACCGCAATGCATTGCTCGTGGCTCGCAAGGGGTCGTGGAACCGCACGAAGAAGAACGGCTACGACGTGGTGATCGTGCGTACCGACGCGAACGGCGGCAATGCGCAGGTGACGCCGTTCGTCACCGGCTTCATGAACGAGCAGAGCCAGTCGTTCTGGGGCCGTCCGGTCTATTTCCTGCAGATGCCGGACGGCTCGCTGCTGCTGTCCGACGAGCAGAACGGCGCGATCTATCGCATCACGTATGCCCGGACCTGAGCGGGTCCGCGAGGCAGGCAGGGCGCTGGCAGCAGCGGCCCTGCTTTTTTTCGTGGCGGGCGCGTCCGCGCAACAGCCGCCGCCGCAGGCGGCCGCGTGCGTGGCCTGCCATGGCCCGGGCGGCAACTCGCAGCAGCCGCTGGTGCCGTCGCTGGCCGGGCAGCCCCGGCTGTTCATCGAAAACCAGCTGGTGCTGGTGCGCGAGGGCCTGCGCGAGATCACCCAGATGAAGGGGTTGCTGGACGGCATGACGGACCCCGACCTGGTGGCGCTGGCGCGGTATTTCTCGGCGCAGCATCCGGTCCGCCCGGCCACGGGCCCGCGCGACGCGGCGGCCTACCGGCGCGGGGAGGCCCTCTCCGGCAGCATGCACTGCGGCAGTTGCCACCTGCCGGACTACACCGGGCGCGAGCAGATCCCGCGGCTGGCCGGCCAGCACGAAGCGTTCCTGCTGCAGTCGATGAAGCAGTTGCGCGACCATCCGGGCCCCGGGCGCGACACGATCATGGCGGCGTCGCTGTTTGGGCTGAAGGACGCGGACCTCGCGGACCTCGCCCATTTCCTGGCGCACTTCGGCGCCTCGGGCTCCTAGCGCAACGCCGCGCTCAGAGCTGGCCGAGCAGCGCCGCCGGCTCGTCGGCTTCGACGACCTCGCGCGCCCATGGCGCAAGCCGCGCCGTGTCCGCCCGGAGCACCTCCTGCTTCACCGCGAGGATCTGCGCCGGGTGCATCGAGAAGCTGCGCAGGCCGAGCCCCAGCAGGAGGCGCGTCACCGTCGTGTCGCCGGCCATCTCGCCGCACACGCTCACACTCTTGCCCTGGGCGTTGCACTCGGCGATGGTCTCGGCCACCAGCCGCAGCACGGCCGGGTGCAACGGGTCGTACAGGTGGGCCACCGATTCGTCGGCGCGGTCGATCGCCAGCGTGTACTGGATCAGGTCGTTGGTGCCGATCGACAGGAAATCGAAGTACTTGAGGAAGATCCTCAGCGTCAGCGCCGCGGCCGGAATCTCGATCATGGCGCCGAGCTGCACCGGGCCGTGCGGCACGCCGCGCCGCTCGAGGTCCTTGCGCGCCGTCTCGACCAGGGCCAGCGTCTGCCGGATCTCGGTGGCGTGCGCCAGCATCGGGATCAGCATGTTCACCGGCCCATGCGCCGCGGCTCGCAGGATCGCCCGCAGCTGCGCGAGAAAGGTGCCGGGATCGGCCAGGCTCAGGCGAATGGCGCGCAGTCCCAGCGCCGGGTTGAGGTGGACCTCGCCGCGGGCGCCGTCATCGAGCGGCTTGTCCGCCCCGACGTCCATGGTGCGGATCGTCACCGGCCGGCCCTGCATGCCTTCCACCGCGCGCCGGTAGGCCTGGTACTGCTCCTCCTCGTCCGGCAACAGGCCGCGCCGGCCCATGAACAGGAACTCGCTGCGGAACAGGCCCACGCCGGCGGCGCCGGCCTCGAGCGCCGCCTTCGCGTCCTCGGGCAGCTCGATGTTCGCCAGCAGTTCGATCTTCTGGCCGTCGAGGGTGACCGCGGGCGTGTGTCGCAGCCGCGCGAGCCGGCCGCGCTCGAGCTCGCCCTGGCGCTGCTTGAAGCCGTATTCGGCCAGGATGATCGGCGACGGGTCGACGATCATCACGCCGGCGTCGCCGTCGATGATGACCCAGTCGTCCTGCCGCGCCAGCTGGCTCGCGCCGCGGGCGCCCACCACCGCCGGGATGTCCATGCTCCGCGCGACGATCGCCGTGTGCGAATTGCGGCCGCCCACGTCGGTGACGAAACCGGCGAACACGCTCTGCTTGAACTGCAGCATGTCGGCCGGGGACAGGTCGTGCGCGATGATCACCAGCGGCACGTCGACACTGTCGTCCAGCAGCAGGTCCTGCTGGGTCTTGCGGCGTGCCGCCACCGGCTGCGCCGTCGGCGAAGCCACGCCCTTCATGTAGCGCAGGATGCGTTCGGCGACCTGCTCCAGGTCCGCCTTGCGCTCGCGCAGGTACTCGTCCTCCATGTCGTCGAATTGCCGGGACAGCACTTCGAGCTGGGTCGTCAGCGCCCATTCCGCGTTGTACAGGCGGTCGGTGATCCAGTGCTTGACGCCGCTGATCAGCTCCTCGTCCTGCAGCAGCATCAGGTGCACGTCGAGCAGCGCGGCGAGCTCGTGCGGCGCCTCCTTGGGGCCCATCTGCGCGATGGTGTGCTGCAGCCGCCGGATTTCCTCGACCACCGCATTGCGGCCGGCGCGCACCCGCTCGATCTCGGCCGCGATCTGGTTCGGCTCGATGAAGTAGTGCGCCACGTCGACGTGGCTCGACGCCATGAGCACGGCCCGCCCGATGGCGACGCCGCGGGCGACCGGCAGGCCGTGGACGGAGAAGGTCACTCGCCCTCTCCGAATTTGTCCTGGATCAGCGCCAGGATGGCCTCCATCGCCTCGTCCTCCCGTTCGCCTTCGGTATCGATCGTGATCTCGCTGCCCAGGCCCGCCGCCAGCATCATCACGCCCATGATGCTCTTGCCGTTCACCCGGCGCTCGCCGCGACTGAGCCAGACCTGGCAGGGGAAGCTGCCGGCGAGCTTGGTCAGCTTGGCCGAGGCGCGGGCGTGCAGGCCCAGCTTATTGCTGATCGTCGTGGTTCGCGTGGTCATGGGTTCTTCGCGGCTGATTCTGGGGAGCGGTGACGGCCACCTGCATCACGCCTTGCGTGCCGCCCACCACGGCGCGCGACACCAGGGCGTCCAGCGGCTCGTGCCGGTAGCACACGCTGCGCAGCAACATGGGCAGGTTCACGCCGGTGATGAGGCGCGACGTGACGCCGTCCACCAGTTTCTGGGCCACGTTGCTCGGCGTGGCGCCAAACATGTCGGTGAGCACCAGCACGCCCTGGTGGCGGCCCGAGCGGGTGAGCTGGTCGATGGCGATGCGGGCCGTGGCCAGCGTCTCCTCGGGCGGCAGGTTGGGCTGGACGTCGATGGCCGCCAGCGCCTCCTCGCAATCGGGAAACACGTGCACCGCACAACTGCGCAGGGCATGGGCCAGCGGCGCGTGCGCAATGATGAGGATCCCGTTCATGGGCTCGAATTATCCGCCGCGCGCAGGAACCAGCCGTAGGACAGGATGCCCGCCGCGAGGAATACCGCCATCGCGCCGCGGAAGGACGCCTGCTCGCTCCAGCCCACGGCGCCGAACCCGTCGATCAGCAGCCCGATGCCCCACTGCACGACGAACACGCCGATGAAGATGACCAGGTTGTAGGCCGACAGCGCGCGCCCGGCCAGCGACGGCGGGAACACCATCGCCACCGCGGGCTGGGCGAGCGAGAGAAAGGTGGACGACATGCAGAACAGGGCCCACGAGAGCGCGCCCGCTTGCGGCCCCGCCGCGATGATCAGGGCCAGCACGACGAAGCTGAGGGGCGTGCCCAGCGTGATCAACCGGGTGGCCGTCATGCCCTTGCGCGTGAGCCAGGGCATCGCCAGTCCCCAGCCCAGGAAGGTGCACAGCATCATCGCGTTGATGATGAACAGGCCGGTGGCGGATTCCAGCGGCGCGGAGCCGCCCACCCTGACCATCCAGGGGCCGGCCCACAGCGTCTGGATCGCCACCATGCCGCCGAAGCAGACCGCTCCGATCGGGGCCATGCGCCGGAAGTACGGGTGCTTCCATACCTCGCCGTAACTGCCCGGCCGCGCCGCCTGGCCGGCCGGTTGGCGCCCGTGCCAGGCGGGCACGGTCCACGCGATCACGGCCATCGCCAGGCCGACCAGCGCCGCCAGGCCCCAGAACAGCGGCCGCCAGCCGACCAGCGGCGTCAGCCACTGCACGGGCAGCGTCGAAGCCAGCATGCCGAACGAGCCGGTCATCAGCATCCAGGAGTTGGCGCGCAGCTGCGCCGTAGGGGTGAGCCACTGCCGGAAGCCGGTGAGCGGCGCCATCAGGCACGCGCTCACGCCCACGCCGCACAGCACCCGGGCAGCGAGCAGTCCCGAGAAGCTGGCCGCCAGGGAGAACGCGATGCAGCCGGCCACCGCGAGCAGCAGGAAGCCGTTGATCACCGTCTTGGGACCGTACCGGTCGAGCCAGGTCCCCAGCGGCAGCTGGGTCGCGGAAAAGCCGAGGAAGTAGCCGCCGGCGAGCAGACCCAGGTCGCGTGCGGTCAGGTCGAATTCGGCCGTGAGCGTCGGCGACAGCGTGGCCGTCACGGCGCGCAGCAGCGCCGAGAAGAAGTAGGCGAACGCGAACGCCAGGAAGACGGTGATCGCGCTGCGGCGGGTCAGCAGCGTCATGCGCGGTGCAACCCGCTGGCCGGCCGCGGCGCGATGGTCGACGGGTGGAGCATTCGGGCGATTATCGTTATCCGGGACAATTGTCCCCATGACTTCACTGGCCGGCATCCGCGTCCTCGATCTCTCCCGCGTCCTGGCGGGCCCCTGGTGCACCCAGAATCTGGCCGACCTCGGCGCCGACGTGATCAAGATCGAGCGCCCCGGGACCGGCGACGACACGCGCACCTGGGGCCCGCCTTTCCTGAAGGACGACGCCGGCCGCGACACCGCGGAGGCCGCGTACTACCTCGGCGCCAACCGCAACAAGCGCTCGGTGACCTGCGACATCGCGCAGCCCGCGGGGCAGGCGCTGGTGCGCGAACTGGTGCCGCACTGCGACGTCTTCATCGAGAATTTCAAGGTCGGCGACATGGCGCGCTACGGCCTCGACTACGCGTCCCTGGCGGCGCTCAATCCGCGGCTGGTGTATTGCAGCGTGACCGGCTTCGGCCAGACCGGGCCGTACCGCGAACGCGCCGGCTACGACTACGCGATCCAGGGCATGGGCGGGCTCATGAGCGTCACCGGCGAACGCGACGACCTCGGCGGCGGACCGCAGAAGGTGGGCGTCGCCGTGGCCGACCTCTTCACCGGCATGTACGCGACCGTGGCCATCCTCGCCGCGCTGCGGCATGCGGAACGCACCGGCGAGGGCCAGTACGTGGACATGGCGCTGCTGGACACGCAGGTGGCGATGCTGGCCAACCTGGGCGCCAATTACCTCGTGAGCGGCAAGGTGCCCGGCCGCGCCGGCAACGCGCACCAGAACATCGTTCCGTACCAGGTGTTCGAGGTCGCCCCGGCCGCCGGCGGGCACCAGGACCACATCATCCTGGCGGTCGGCAACGACAGCCAGTACGCGAAGTTCTGCGACGTCGCGGGGCGGCCGGACCTGGCGACCGATCCGCGCTTCGCGAAGAACCAGGACCGGGTGCGCAACCGCGGGGTGCTGGTGCCGCTGCTGGCCGACATCATGAAGACCCGGCCCAAGACGCAGTGGCTGGCGGCGCTGGAGCGGGCGAAAGTCCCCTGCGGTGCGATCAACAATCTCGAGGAGGTGTTCGCCGACCCGCAGATCGGCGTGCGCGGCATGGTCACGCACTGGCAGCACCCGCTGCGGCCGGACCTCAGGCTCGTGGCCAGCCCGATGAAACTGAGCGCCACGCCGGTGCGCACCGAGATGCCGCCGCCGCTCCTGGGCCAGCACACCGAACAGGTCTTGCGCGAGCTGCTGCATTGGGACGATGATCGCCTCTCCCGGCTGAAACAGCAGAAGGTGATTTAGGGCCTGCTCGCACTGTTTTTGACAGATGCGTTGCGAGTCAAAAAGGTCAAGTGCGAGGCGCCGCGGTGCAGCCGCACTTGACGTGCGGCCAGCCGCGGTAACAATGCAATTGGCCTTTTTGGCCGCAACCCGGAGGGAACGTGCTTACAACCGCGCCACTCGTTGTTGAACTCCTAGCCAAGGCGTCCAGCCTTGGCGTCGTCGTCCGCCTAGATTGGCGCGGTTCTAAGCACGTTCGCACTGCCAAAAACAGTGTGAGCAGGCCCTAATGGCCAACTTCCTCCTCGTCCACGGCGCCTGGCACGGCGGCTGGTGCTGGCGCGACGTGGTCCCGGCATTGACCCGGGCCGGGCACCGGGTGCACGCGGTCACGCTGACCGGCGTGGGCGAGCGCATGCACCTGATGACGCCGGCGATCACGCTCGAGACGCACATCACCGACGTGGCCAACGCGATCGTGATGGAGGAGATGGACCAGCTCGTGCTGGTGGTCCACTCCTACGGCGGGATGATCGGCACGGCGATCGCCGACCGCATGCCGCAGCGGCTGCGGCACCTGGTCTACGTCGACGCGGTGGTGCCCAGGCCCGGTGAGAGCTGGAGCAGCACCCACGCCGGCCCGACCCGCGAGGCCCGGCTGGTGGCGGCCGAGGCATCGCCGGACTTCAGCTTCCCGCCGCCGGACCCGGCCGTGTTCGGGCTGGCCGCGGCGCAGGCCGAGTGGGTCAGGCGGCGCCAGACGCCGCACCCGGGCCACACCTACCAGGCGACGCTCGAGTTCGATCCGAAGCGCGTGGCGGCGATCCCGCGCACGTTCATCAGTTGCACGCAGCCGGCGCTGGCCACGATCGATGCCGTGCGGCAGCGCATCGTCGACCGCGGATTCTGGGATGGCGCCTGGCATGCCGGCGGCGGCGCGCGCCTCGTCGAAATGAAGACGGGCCATGATCCGATGATCAGCGCCCCGGAGGAATTCGCCCGGATCCTTCTGGACTGCTGCTGAGGGCCGCGGCCCGCTGGGGGGCCGTTCGCGGGGCGCTCAGTCCTTGCGGTACGTGTCGTGGCAACCCTTGCAGACCTGCGACACCGGGCCGAAGGCGACCTTCAGGGTTTCCGGGCTGTTGGCCCGGGCGGCGGCCACCAGCTTGGGCGCCTCGGCCTGCAGCTTGTCCTGGTGTTCCTTGAACTTCGCCTGCTCGGCCCAGATTTCGGGCTTCGCGCGGGTCTCCCGGCCCTTGTCCGTGCCGGGACCGAAGCCGGCCCAGGGCAGCTTGACCAGCGTCGCGAACACCTCGGCGTTCGCCACCGCCGACGGCTGGTCGTAGGGCACGCGCCCGTTGACCATCGCGCCGATCCGGCCGAGATGGTGGGCCATCACGAACATCGCGCTCTGCCGGTACTTGATGGCGTCCTCGGGCTTGGCGAACTGGGCCGAGGCCGGCGCGGCGAAGGCTGCGGCCGCGGCGGCGGCGGCGAGGGAAGCGGCGAGGTTCATCTGGCTGTTCTCCTTGGCGTGTGACAAATGAAGTGGTGCTGACCGGCCCTTGCGGAAAAAGTTCGCATGCGGCGGCGCTCCCTAGGGAATGTCCGAATGCGGGTGCGGGCGCTGCGCCGCGCTTACCATAGCGCCCGCCAACGCCACTGGAGCCGCCATGCCGCACCGCATCCGAGTCTGGGACCTGCCCACGCGACTGTTCCACTGGAGCCTGGTCGCCTGCGTCGCCGGCCTCGTGGCCACCGGCTACCGGGGCGGTGCCGCGATGGAGTGGCATGCGCGGATCGGCTACGCGGCGCTGACGCTGCTGCTGTTCCGGCTGGTCTGGGGCTTCGCCGGCGGCCACTGGTCCCGCTTCGCCTCGTTCGTGCGCGGGCCGGGGCAGATCGCGGCGTACCTGCGCGGCGATCTCCGTCCGGACGGCATCCTGGGACACAACCCGCTGGGCGCGCTGTCGGTGCTGGCGATGCTGGCCTTCCTGCTGGCGCAGGTGGCGACGGGACTCGTCGGCGACGACGAGATCTCGTTCACGGGGCCGCTGAACCGGTTCGTGAGCAGCGCCACGGGCCTGGCGGCGACCTGGTACCACAAGCGTGTCGGGCAGTGGGTGATCGTCACCCTGGTGGCGCTGCACGTGGCCGCCGTGCTGTTCTATCTCTGGAAACGCGGCGAGAACCTGGTACGCCCGATGGTGCAGGGCGACAAGGACGTCGGCGGCGGCACCATGGTCGCCTCTCGCGACGACTGGCGATCCCGCGCGACGGCGCTGCTGGTGCTCCTTTGCTGCGCGGCCGCGGTCGCCACGCTCGTGCAAATCGGCCGCTGACCGGCCTGCCGAAGCTCATCCCCAGGGGTTTCCCGCCCGGTTGCGACGCGGCGCCGCCACGCTACACTGGAAGGTCCTGAAGCTACGGGCACCCGCTTGGATACCCACCAGATACCGGCCGCCGAGCTGCTGACGCCCGCCGGCCGCCACGAATTGGACGCCGTCCGCGGCATCTTCCGGGAATACGCCCACGGGTTGGGCGTCGACCTCTGCTTCCAGCACTTCGACGAGGAACTGGCGAGCCTGCCGGGCGAATACGCGCCGCCGCGCGGCGCGCTCTTCCTCGCGATGGTGGGCGGCCAGGTCGCCGGCTGCTGCGGCCTGCGGCCGCTGGATACCGCCGATTACCCGAATGCGGCCGAAATGAAGCGCCTGTACGTCCGGGCCGCCTTCCGTGGCATCGGCCTCGGCCGGCAGCTGGCGGAGGCCGCGCTGGACGCGGCCCGCCAGGGCGGGTATGCCTGCGTGCTGCTGGACACGCTCAGCGACATGGAAGCGGCTCGCGCGCTGTACGAGGAGCTCGGCTTCGAGGAGATCCCGCCCTACTACCACAACCCGATCCCCGGGGCGCATTACCTGAAGGCGGATCTCGACTGACGTCGAGATCCGAAGGGGCTCGGGGCTCGGGAAACAGCCTTGGCAAGAACCAGGCCCCGTGCGGCCCGGAGAATGCAGAGCGAGAGCGCCGCGGTACTCCCTAGCCCTAGCCCTGCAAGTCAGCGCTTACGCACTGACTTGCTTCAGCAGCGTCTCGGCGTCGCTCACCTCGAACTTGCCGGGGGCTTCGACGTTCAGGCTTGCCACCTTGCCGTCCTTGACCAGCATCGAGTAGCGCGTGCTGCGCAGCCCCATGCCCCGGGCCGTGAGGTCCAGCGTCAGGCCGGTGGCCTTGGCGAACTCGGCGCTGCCGTCGGCCAGCATGCGCACCTTGCCGCCGGCGTGCTGGTCGCGGGCCCAGGCGCCCATCACGAACGCGTCGTTGACGCTGACGCACCAGATCTCGTCGACGCCCGCCTTCTTGAAGTCCTCGACCTTCTGCACGAAACCGGGCACATGCTTGGCCGAGCAGGTCGGCGTGAACGCGCCGGGCAGCCCGAAGATCGCGATGGTCTTGCCGGCGACCGCGTCGCCCACCTTCACCGGATTCGGGCCGATGCTGCAGCCATTGCCTTCGACTTCCGAATATTCCTGCAGCGTCGCGGACGGCAATGCATCTCCAACCTTGATCATGGATCCTCCAAAGAGTTTGAGCCTGGGAAACTTGCCTCGGGGCCTTGCGCGGCGCGGCCCAAAAGCAAAACGGCCCACATTGTGGGCCGTTTTGAACGCACTTGCAGCGCGGGGTCGGTTTAGACCTCGGCGGCCTTCTCGATGAGTCGGGTCACGACCCAGTTCTTGGTCTTCGAGATCGGACGGCTTTCGACGATTTCCACCACGTCACCGGTGTGGAACTCGCCCTTTTCGTCGTGCGCGTGGTACTTGCTGGACTTGGCAACGATCTTGCCGTACAGCTCGTGCTTCACGCGGCGCTCGACGAGCACGGTCACCGTCTTGGTGCGCTTGTCGCTCACGACCTTGCCGACCAAGGTGCGCTTGAGGGAGGGTTTGGCTTCCGTCATGGTCGCTCCTTACTTGGCGGCGCTCTTGGCGCGCTCTTCGGCCTGCTTCTGGGCCAGGATGGTCTTGGCCCGAGCGATGTCGCGGCGCGTGACGCGCAGCGTGCCGGTGTTGTTCAACTGTTGCGTGGCCTTCTGCATGCGCAGGCCGAAGTGGGCCTTCTGCAGTTCCTTCACTTCGTTCTCGAGGCCGGCAATGTCTTTCTGGCGCAGTTCAGCAGCTTTCATTTCTCTTCTCCTGAATCAGGCGCCGATCATGCGGCTGACGAACGCGGTGCGCAGCGGCAGCTTGGCGGCGGCCAGGCGGAACGCCTCGCGCGCGAGCTCCTCGGTCACGCCGACGATCTCGAACACCACCTTGCCGGGCTGGATTTCGGCGACGTAGTACTCGGGGTTGCCCTTGCCGTTGCCCATCCGCACTTCGGCGGGCTTGGTCGAGATCGGCTTGTCGGGGAACACGCGGATCCAGATGCGGCCGCCGCGCTTCACGTGGCGGGAAATCGCGCGGCGCGCGGCTTCGATCTGGCGGGCCGTCAGGCGGCCGCGATCCGTACACTTCAGGCCGAAGTCACCGAAGGCCACCGAGTTGCCCCGGGTGGCGATGCCGGTGTTGCGGCCCTTCTGCTCTTTGCGGTATTTGCGGCGAGCGGGTTGCAGCATGTTTACTCTCCTTTACCGTCGGCGGCGGGAGTGGTGCCGGCCGGCGCGGCTTTGCGGACGCGCTTAACGGTAGATTTCGGTGCCTCGGCACCTGGGGTTGCTTCGGCGGGCTTGTCGCTGCCGTCGGCCGGCGCGGCATTGGTGGTGCCGACCGGGGCGCCGGCGCGCGGGCCGCGCGACGGGCCGCGGCGATCGCCGCCGGGGCCGCCACGGCGGTCGCCGTCACGGCGCGGACCACGCGGGCCACGGCGCTCCTCGCCCTCGGGGCGCGGCGTCGAGTCCAGCGAGGGCGCGTCGGTGCGGCCCAGCGTGTCGCCCTTGTAGACCCACACCTTGACGCCGATCACGCCGTAGGTGGTCTTGGCTTCGGAGAAGCCGTAGTCGATGTCGGCGCGCAGCGTGTGCAGCGGCACCCGGCCTTCGCGGTACCACTCGGTGCGGGCGATCTCGATGCCGTTCAGGCGGCCGGCGGACATGATCTTGATGCCCTGGGCGCCCAGGCGCATCGCGTTCTGCATCGCGCGCTTCATGGCGCGGCGGAACATGATCCGCTTTTCGAGCTGCTGGGTGATCGAGTCGGCGATCAGCTGGGCATCGACTTCGGGCTTGCGCACTTCCTCGATGTTCACCGCCACCGGCACGCCCAGGCGCTGGGCCAGTTCGCGCTTGAGGTTCTCGATGTCCTCGCCCTTCTTGCCGATCACGACGCCCGGACGGGCCGAGAAGATCGTGATGCGGGCGTTCTTGGCGGGGCGCTCGATCAGCACGCGCGAGACCGCGGCGTTCTTCAGCTTGCCCTTGAGGTACTCGCGCACCTTGATGTCTTCGGCCAGCATGCCGGCGAAGTCGCGGTTGTTCGCGTACCAGCGGCTGGCCCAGTTGCGGCTGACGGCGAGGCGGAAGCCGGTCGGATGGATTTTCTGTCCCATAGTCTTCCTGCCTTAGTTGCCGACCGTCACGTACACATGGCACGTGGGCTTGCTGATGCGGTTGCCGCGGCCCTTGGCGCGCGCGGTGAAGCGCTTGAGCGTGGCGCCCTGCTCGACGTAGATGGTCTTGACCAACAGCTCGTCGATGTCGGCGCCGTCGTTGTGTTCGGCGTTCGCGATCGCGGATTCCAGCACCTTCCGGACGATTCCCGCAGCTTTCTTCTGCGTGAAACTCAGGATGTTCAGCGCCTGGTCGACCTTCTTGCCGCGGATCAGATCGGCGACGAGGCGACCCTTGTCGACCGAGAGGCGCACACCGCGGAGGACTGCACGTGTTTCAGACATGGTTCACCTTCACTTCTTCTGGACTTTCTTGTCCGCCGGGTGACCCTTGAAGGTGCGCGTCAGGGCGAATTCGCCCAGCTTGTGGCCCACCATCTGGTCGGTGATGTAGACCGGCACGTGCTGCTTGCCGTTGTGGACGGCGATGGTCAGGCCGATGAACTCGGGCAGGACCATGGAGCGGCGCGACCAGGTCCTGATCGGCTTCTTGTCCTTGGTGGTCACGGCCTTGTCGGCCTTGGCCACCAGGTGGTGGTCGACAAACGGACCCTTTTTGAGAGAGCGAGTCATTTGCTACCTCTTACTTTTTCCGGCGCGACACGATCATCACCTGCGTGCGCTTGTTGTTGCGGGTCCGATAGCCCTTGGTCAGGTTGCCCCACGGATCGACCGGGTGGCGACCTTCGCCCGTCTTGCCCTCGCCGCCACCGTGCGGGTGGTCGACCGGGTTCATCACCACGCCGCGCACCGTCGGGCGGATGCCCATGTGGCGCTTGACGCCGGCCTTGCCGAGCTGGCGCAGGCTGTGCTCTTCGTTCGCGACTTCGCCGATCGTGGCGCGGCACTCGATGTGAATGCGGCGCACTTCGCCGGAGCGCATGCGAACCTGGGCGTAGGTGCCTTCACGGGCCAGCAGCGTCGCCGACGTGCCGGCCGAACGCGCGATCTGCGCGCCCTTGCCCGGCTTGAGCTCGATGCAGTGGATCGTCGAGCCCACGGGGATATTGCGGATCGGCAGCGTGTTGCCGGCGCGGATCGGGGCCTCCGAACCGGAGACCAGCTGGGCGCCGACTTCCAGGCCGCGCGGGGCGATGATGTAGCGGCGCTCGCCGTCGGCGTAGCACACCAGGGCGATGTGGGCCGTGCGGTTCGGGTCGTACTCGATGCGCTCCACCTTGGCCGCGATGCCGTCCTTGTTGCGGACGAAATCGACCACGCGATAGTGGTGCTTGTGGCCGCCGCCCTTGTGGCGGGTGGTGACGTGGCCGTTGTTGTTGCGGCCGGACTTCTGGAACTGGGGCTCCAGCAGCGGCGCGTAGCCCTCACCCTTGTGCAGGTGGTCACGCGAGATCTTCACCATGCCGCGATGGCCTGGCGAAGTGGGTTTCATCTTGATGACTGCCATGATTACGCGGCCTCCCCGGTGAGGTTCAGCTCCTGGCCCGGCTTGAGCACGACGTAGGCCTTGCGCACGTTGTCGCGGCGGCCCACCGAGCGGCCGAAGCGCTTGGTCTTGCCCTTGGTGTTGACCACCGACACGCCCTTGACCTCGACCTTGAACATCAGTTCGACGGCGGCCTTGATCTCCGGCTTGGTGGCGTTCTGCAGGACCTTGAAGGTCACGGCATTGCTCTTGTCGGCCACGTGCGTGGCCTTCTCGGACACCACCGGCGCGACCAGGACCTGCATCAGGCGGCCTTCGTCGAACTGGCGGGCGGCGGGAGTGGGATTGACGCGGCTCATGCGAACATCTCCTTGAGCTGGTCGATGGCGCCCTTGGTGACGAGCACCTTCTTGAAATGCACCAGCGACAGCGGGTCGGCGTAGCGCGGCTCGACGACGAGCACGTTCGCCAGGTTGCGCGAGGCCAGGTACAGGTTCTCGTCCACTTCCTCGGCGATCACCAGGACCGAGTCGAGGTTCATGGCCTTGAAGCGGGCGGCCAGCTGCTTGGTCTTGGGCGAATCCACCTTGATGGAGTCGACCACGGCCAGCCGGCCTTCGCGGGCCAGCTGCGAGAAGATGGACGCCATGCCGGCGCGGTACATCTTCTTGTTGATCTTCTGGGTGAAGTTCTCTTCCGGGCTGTTCGGGAAGATGCGGCCGCCCCCGCGCCACAGCGGCGACGAGGTCATGCCGGCGCGGGCGCGGCCCGTGCCCTTCTGCTTGAACGGCTTCTTGGTCGAGTGCTTGACCTGCTGGCGGTCCTTCTGGGCGCGGGTGCCCTGGCGGGCGTTGGCCTGGAAGGCGACGACGATCTGGTGGACCAGGTCCTCGTTGTATTCACGGCCGAACACGGTCTCGGGGGCGTCCACCTTGGACGCGGCCTGGCCCTGCTCGTTCAGGAGTTCGAGTTGCATTTGACTTCGCTCCTGTTACTTGGAAGCAGCCTTCGGCTGCGCGGCCGCGGCGGGCCTGGCCTTGATCGCGGGACGCACGGTGACGAACCCGCCCTTGGAGCCGGGGATCGCGCCCTTGATCAGCAGCAGCTGGCGCGCTTCGTCGACGCGGATCACGTCGAGGTTCTGGGTGGTGACGGTGTCGTCGCCGAGGTGGCCGGTCATGCGCTTGCCCGGGAACACGCGGCCCGGGTCCTGCGCCATGCCGATCGAGCCGGGCACGTTGTGCGAACGGCTGTTGCCGTGCGACGCGCGCTGCGAGCTCATGTGGTGGCGCTTGATGGTGCCGGCGTAGCCCTTGCCGATGGTCGTGCCCTGCACGTCCACCTTCTGGCCCACGGCGAACACGTCCGCGACCGGCACGGCGGTGCCGGCGGCGTACTTGGCGGCCGTATCGGCGCTCACGCGGAATTCCTGGATGATCTCACCGGCTTCGACGCCCGCTTTCGCGAGGTGGCCGGCGGCCGGCTTGGTGACGCGCGAGGCCTTGCGCGCACCGAACGTGACCTGCAGGGCCACGTAGCCGTCGTTCTCCTGGGACTTGACCTGGGTCACGCGGTTGTTGGACACGTCCACCACCGTGACAGGAACGGCGTCCCCGTCATCGGTGAACAGGCGCATCATGCCCACCTTGCGGCCCAGCAACCCCATCGAGGTGCTCAGACTCATGTTGTTACTCCAGTGCTTTCGCCGCAGCCGCTGCAATTGGCTTCTGCGTTGACCCGGCCGCGGGCGGCCGGTGTTCGAAAGTAGGTTGATGAAAGCTCCGCCCAAATCGGACGGAGCCACAAATTATAACCCGCTCCCGGCATTCCTGCCAGGAACGGGTCTGAATTGGAGCGGATGGGCCCTGGCGGGGCCCTTCCGGCACTTACTGCAGCTTGATCTCGACGTCCACGCCGGCCGGCAGGTCCAGCTTCATCAGCGCGTCGACGGTCTTGTCGGTCGGGTCGACGATGTCCATCAGGCGCTGGTGGGTGCGGATCTCGAACTGGTCGCGCGAGCTCTTGTTCACGTGCGGCGAGCGCAGGATGTCGAAGCGCTTCATGCGGGTCGGCAGGGGCACCGGGCCCTTGACGATCGCGCCGGTGCGCTTGGCGGTGTCGACGATCTCGGCGGCGGACTGGTCGATCAGCTTGTAATCGAAGGCCTTGAGGCGGATGCGGATTTTCTGTTGGGTGGCCATTTTTGTTCCTAATCAGTTGGGGACAGAGCTGAAGATCTGTCCCCAAAGCCTCATTCCATAATCTTCGCGACGACGCCGGCGCCCACGGTGCGGCCGCCTTCGCGGATGGCAAAGCGCAGGCCCTCTTCCATGGCGATCGGGGCGATCAGCTTGACGGTGATCGTCACGTTGTCGCCGGGCATGACCATTTCCT